>JAESGL010000044.1_pt1 | contig 240333 bp, 248 predicted proteins | sample 9269711 | NCBI WGS metagenome assembly JAESGL01 (sample SAMN14515918, study PRJNA621676) | algae metagenome | isolation source: Kastovskya adunca ATA6-11-RM4 and co-occurring heterotrophs from soil and... | place: Chile: Atacama Desert | collected 2011-06-27
ACACCCCGTTCTTCACGAACTATCGCCCGCAGTTCTACTTCCGCACGACGGACGTGACCGGCATCGTTCAGCTGAAGGAAGGCGTCGAGATGATCATGCCGGGCGACAACGCCGAGCTGAACGTCGAGCTGATCACCCCGATCGCGATGGACCAGGGCCTGCGCTTCGCCATCCGTGAAGGCGGCCGCACCGTCGGCGCCGGCGTCGTGGCCAAGATCATCGCCTAAGCTAAACGGCCTCAAGCCGCGCGCCTCCGCGAGGCTCGCATAGGCCGAAAGACAAAGTCGCGTAACAGAACGGCCCCCGGAGCAATCCGGGGGCCGTTTTGCTGTTTGGGCGACTACCGGGCCCGCAACGGGCAGGACGCTCAGGCGTTGAGATTGTCTGCCCAACAGCCAAGGTTCACGATGCGTCTGATCTCGTTGCTTGCGTGCCTTGTCGCCCTGTCGGCCTGCGCCACCCATCCCGGCAAGGTCGATCAGGTCCGGTTCGCCAAGGACGCCGAACCCGTGTTGGCGGCGACCGAAGCCGGGACGGTGCGTGGCGTCGAAGGGGCGGGGACGCGCGCGTTTCTGGGCGTGCCGTTCGCGGCGCCGCCGGTCGGCGATCTGCGCTGGCGCGCGCCGCAGCCGGTCCAGGCCTGGCAGGGCGTTCGGGATGCGATGCGGATTGGATCGGACTGCACCCAGGCGCTCGGGCGTCGTTCGATCCTGGGCGGCGGCGGCGGGATCGTCGTCGGGTCAGAGGACTGCCTCTATCTGAACATCTATGCGCCGGGCGGAGACGCGGCCGAGGCGCGACCCGTGATGGTCTATATTCCGGGCGGCGCCTTCACCGTGGGGGCGGGCGCCAACTACGATCCGTCGAAACTGGCGCGCGAGCAGGGGCGGGTGGTCGTGACGATGAACTATCGGCTCGGCGCGCTGGGCTGGCTGGCGCATCCGGGGTTTCAGGCGACTGGCGAAGGCTTCGGCGGCAACTTCGGCCTGATGGATCAGCAGGCGGCGCTGAAGTGGGTGCATCGGAATATCGCGGCTTTCGGCGGCGATCCGTCCGACGTCACCCTGTTCGCCGAAAGCGCCGGGGCTTGGACGGCTTGTTATCTGATGGCGTCGCCGCAGTCGGAAGGCCTGTATCAGCGGGTCATCCTGCAGAGCGGCGGATGTCTTGAGCCGTCGTCCCTGGTCAGGGCGCAGGACGCGGCCCAGTCGGGGCCGATGTTCGCCGAAAGGCTGGGCTGCACCGGCCAGGATCAGATCGCTTGCTTGAAGGCGCTGCCGGCCTGGCGGCTGTCGCGGGCGGCGTCATTGAGGGCGGGCATCAACGGGCCGGGGTCATGGGGGCCGGTGCACACCGACGCCATTGTGCCGAAGAACCCGGCCGTCGCGATCCGGGAAGGGCGGTTCACGCGCGTGCCCGTCCTCGTCGGGACGAACCTGGATGAGGGGCGGCTGTTCGCCAACGAGGTGCAGGACATGGATCGCTATCAGAAGGAGACGATCTGGATGTACGGCGATCAGGGCGAGCGGGTGCTGGCGCGCTATCCGGTGGGTGAGGACGGGCCTGCCTACGCCATCGCGACCAACTTCACGGACCAGAGGTTCGCCTGTCCTTCACAGGCCTTGCGACGCCTTTTGGCCCAGCATGTGCCGGTGTGGGGCTATGAGTTCGCGGATCGCGGGGCGCCGTTCGTGCTGCCTGACTGGATCGTCGGTCTGGACCTGGGCGCCTATCACGCCAGCGAGCTGGCCTATGTGTTCGGAACGCGCTGGGTGTTCGCTGATCCCAAGCGGTTCACGCCGGAGCAGAAGGTGCTGTCTGAGCGGATGCAAAGGTTGTGGGCGACGTTCGGCCGTTCTGCCTTCGCCGCCGAATGGCCCCGCGTCGAGGGTGCGGGGCCGGTGCGGGTGTTCAATCCGGAGGGCGATGTCATGGACGACGGCTTCTTCGAGCGTCACCAATGCGACTTCTGGGATGGGACGCCGTTCGGCGCCGTCCACTAGATAAAGCGGACGGTGACGCCCGGCTTGACCTTGTCGGCCAGCATCCAGGCGTCCCAGTTGGTCAGGCGCACGCAGCCGTGCGAGGCCGTCTTGCCGACCAGATGCGGGTCCGGCGTGCCGTGGATGCCGTAACTGGGCTTGTTCAGATCGATCCAAACGACGCCCACTGGGTTGTTCGGACCGGGTTTGACGACGACCTTCTTCTTGCCGTCGCCATAGCTGAGTTTCGACGGGTCGTAGGTGTAGTCCGGGTTTCGCGCCACGCCGTTGACCTTGACCGTGCCGATCGGGGTGGGATTGTCGCCGCTGCCGATGGTGGCGGGGAAATAGGCGATCAGCTTGCCGTCGGCGTCGAACGCCTTGACCGAGCCTTCGCTCTTGTCGACGTCGATGTGGTCCACGTCGGCGGGCAGGGGGGCGGTGTTGACGGCGGGGACAAGCAGGACCTGGCCGACGCGATTGAAGTCGGCGCCGGGGTTCATGGCGCGCAACAAGGCCTCGGTGACGTGGAAGCGTTCGGCCAAGGCCTCAACGATATTGGCGTAGCCCATGTGGGCCGCCTGACCCTGAGCTTCCAACTCCGTGGGAACGACGCCGAGGTAGGGTCCGGCGATGTCCTGCTGGGTGATGGTGTAGGTGGTGGTCACAGCGCCCGGTCCGGCGGCGGCGCGTAGTCGGCCCATCACGTCGGCGTTCAACTGGCCGTTCACCGTCATGCCGTTGGCCTCCTGAAACGCCGAGATCGCCTGACGCATGTTCGACCCCGCCAGGCCGTCGATCGCGCCGGGCGAGAAGCGGGCGCGCTCCAGAAGAACCTGGGCGCGGATCAGGGCGGGTTGCGGCTGCTGCTGGGCGGCGTTCGGGGCGGCGGGCTGGCCGTCTTGCGCGCCAGGCGGCGGCGCATAGGCGGTGTTTTCGATGGCGTCTCGAGAGAGCGGGCCTGTTTGGCCCACTCGCGCGGCCTCGGCCGTCTGCGCCGCTGGGGCGGCTGTGTTCTCTTCCTTTGGCGAACAGGCGCCCAGAGCGAGAACAGCGAGTGCGGCGAGGTAGGCGGGACGGTTCATAAGAGACTTTCGAGACGGTGAGTGCAGGCGGTCGTTATTCAGTTGGGTTCGCCGGTCGCGGGGTCGGTTTCGGTTTCGCCGGAGTTGGACGAGTCCTTCGAACCCTTGGGTTCGGTCGCCGGGCGCGGCGGCTGGCCGTCGGCATCCGGCCGCAGGTTTTCGTTCTCGACGGCTTGGCTGTCAGGGCGTTGATCGGTCATGGTCTTCTCCTTGGGTCACTCAAACGCGCCAGGGCGACCGCGGCTCCGTCAACGCGCGTTCACCATGCCGGTGAACCCTGATGAAACGCGCATGGGGCAGGGTGCGGTCTGGAATGGACCTTGCTGCGCAGGGCCCTAAGAGGATGCGTATGGCCGGAATGCTGCAGGTCGAGATCATGGACGCGGCGGCGATGGACGCTGCCGCCGTCGCCCTGTGGCGTGCGTGGACGGCTGGCACCCCCCATCTGGCCAGCCCCTATTTCCGTTGGGACTATGCCGAGATCGCCTCGCGAGTCTGCCCCGGCGCGGCGATCGCCGTGTTCCGGCGAGATGACGAAATTGTCGGCTTCTTCCCGCATCAGCGACGCGGCGGAGCGGTGCAGCCGCTGGGCGCGCCCATGAATGACTATCATGGCGTCATCGCCCCGGCGGACGAGACGATCACGCTGGAAGAGGTGGCGCGGCTGCTGAAGGCCAAGCGGCTGAACGTGCCCGGCTGGATCGGCGCGGGCGAGACGGGGCAGGCGCGGGAGACGGTGCAGGTCGCGATGCCCGAGACGGGCTATGACGACTGGTACGCCGAGCGGCGCAAGACGTTCGCCAAATACTTCAAGGATAAGGAGCGAGCGCGCCGCAGCCTGGAGGCCGAACTGGGGCCGATCCGGGTGGAGCGGGGTCTCAGAGATCCGGCGCTGCTGGATCATCTGATCGCGCTGAAGGCGGCGCAGTATCGGCGCTCGGGTCTGCACGACATCTTCGCCTGCGGCTGGACGCGGGATCTACTGCACGCGCTGATGAGCGAGCCGCGAGAAGGCTTCGGCGCCTCGATGGCGGCGATGCATGCGGGCGACAAGCTGGTGGCGATCGAGTTCTCGCTGCACGCCGGGCGGCATTACCATTTCTGGTTCCCGGCCTATGAGCCGACGCTGGCGCGGTGCTCGCCGGGCATCCTGCTGAGCATGGACACGATGCGGCTGGCGGCGGCCGAGGGCTTCCGGGTGTTCGACTTCGGCTTCGAGGGCGAGACCTACAAGAAGTATTTCGTCAACGCCCGCCAGACGGTGCGCGAAGCCGTGGTGATGCAGCCGGGCGTGACCCAGGCGCTGGGCGACATCACGGTGGCGGCGTTGAACAGGGCGGGCGGACGTGGCGAGGCGGTGCGGGCGTCCCTGCGTCGGCGCTGGGCCACCATCGAAGCCTGCGAGGCGACGCCGGTCGGGCGGCTGAGGGGCGCGGCGGTCGCCGCACGGTCGGCTGTTCAGAAAGCGACCGCCAAGAAGAAGACGCCGGCGCGCGTCGCCCACGTTTGAGGATATCGGCATGACCCAACGTCGCACACGCTATCCGGGCCCGATCGCCGAGGCCAAGACCCATGCCCACACCCTGATCGAGCAAGGGTTCGCCGAGGATGCGGCGCTGGCCGCGGTGCTGGATCGCTATCCGGCTGAACTGTTCGACATCAACCTGTATGACTACGACGATGAGGGTCAGGTGTCGTTGCGCACCGGCGCGCGCGGGCGGCTGTCAGGCGAGGAACTGCTGGAGGCGATCAAACAGGGTCGGCTGTGGGTCAATCTGCGTGGTGTCGAGACGGGTTGGCCCGAGCTGTGGGCGGCGGCGATGAAGGATTTCGCCGCGATCCAAGCGACTTATCCAGGGATGCGGGCTGTGCGAAACGCGGGGCAGCTGATCCTGTCGTCGCCCAAGGCGCGTGTCCCGTATCATTTTGACGCGGCGGGCGTGGTGCTGTTTCACCTGCGTGGGCGCAAGCGGCTGTTCGTCTATCCCGGCGACGAGGGGCATCTGCCCGAGCAGAATATGGAACAGGTGGTCGCGCGTCAGACGACCGAAGAACTGCCTTACACGCTGGCGTTCGAACAGGACGCGCAGGTCATGGATCTGGAGCCAGGCCGCGCCCTGACCTGGCCCCTGTATGCGCCGCACCGGGTGGAGAATCTGGACCGTTTTTGCGTCAGCCTGTCGATGGATTTCCAGACCTGGCCGTCGCGGTTCCGCAACGGGGCGCTGTTCACCAATGCGGTGATCCGCAGCCGGGGCGGGCGGCCGCGCTTCACCGACGGCATGACGACGCCGGAGCTGGCGGCGCGCTGGGCCGCGTCGCTGGCGCTGAAGAAGGCGGGCGCGATGAAGAGCAAGATCGCGAACTTCGAGCGCGACTTCGAGCCGGAGATCGGCGCGGCGGACGGCGCGGGCGCGCTGAACGCGACGTCATGAGCTCTGGGCGTTAATTCGAGTTCATGACCTCGAGTTAAAATGACTTGGGCGCGGGCGGCGCGCACCTTCTGCTCACATTCGGGAAGGGAACACCGCTCATGAAAACCGCACTGATCGCCGCCGCCGCCGTCACCACACTGACCGGGTTCGTCGCCGCGCCCGCCTCGGCCGCCGAGGTCGAGATCCGCAACGCCGTCGCCCGCGTGGTGGTCATCGTCGAGGATCGTCAGGATATCGGCGTCGAGGTCACGCAAGGCCAGACGCGTCTGCCGGCCATCCAGGTTCGCCGCGAAGGCAATGACGTGAAGATCGACGGCGGCCTGCGCCGTAACGGCATGTGGGGCGGTAATAGCGCCATTCGCGGCTGCAACTCCGGTCGCAGCGATGCGAGCCAGCCGGGGCAGGGCGCGACGGTCGAGGTGCGCGACCTGGGCCGCATCCGTCTGGAAGACGCGCCCTTGATCGTCGTGCGCACGCCGCGCGCGGTGGATGTCAGCGCCAGCGGCGCGGTCTTCGGCTCGGTCGGACGCGGCGCGCGATCGGTCGAGTTGGACAACGGCGGCTGCGGCAACTGGAACGTGGCCAATGTGGACGGCGATCTGGAACTGGGACTTGGGGGCTCGGGCGCGATCCGCGCGGGCACGTCGCGATCGCTGAACGCCAGCGTCGGCGGATCGGGCTCCATATCGGCCGGAGCGACCGGAGCCCTGAAGGCGGCCGTCGGCGGATCGGGCAATGTCGAGGTGGCCAGCGCCGGCGGACGCAGCGAGCTGTCCATCGGCGGGTCGGGCGGTGTGAACGTGCGGCAGGGCCGAATGGACAAGCTGTCGGTCGCCATCGGCGGCTCGGGCGATGTCCGCTACGGCGGCGCAACGCGCGACCTGGACGTGGCGATCGCCGGATCGGGCAGCGTCCGCGTCGCCTCGGCCACGGGATCAGTTTCTCGCTCCGTCGTCGGATCGGGAACCCTGCAGATCGGGCGATAAGACCCGAGCGACGAGAAGGCCCCCGGTCGTGGAACCCCGGGGGTCTTTTCCGGCCAAACAAAAAGCCCCGGCAGATCGCTCCGCCGGGGCTCTTCGCATGGATCAGGTCTGAGACGCTTAGAAGACGCTCAGGACGCTGGAGATGGCCGAGACGCCCAGGTTGGCGCCGGCGCGGTCACGCGCTTGCAGACCGCCGCCGAACGAGTAGCGCAGGCCGACCGACCAGGTGTCGACGTCCAGCGAATCGATGTCGGCGCGGGTGTAGGCGGCGCCCAGCGAGAACGGGGTGTTCTCGAACTCGTATTCGGCGCCCACGCCGTAGGTCCAGGCGTCGGTGTCGCCACCCGAGAAGTCGACGTTGTTGTAGGCGACGCCGGCGTTCAGGCGCAGGTTCGGCATGACATAGAAGGCGGCGTCCGCGCCGACGGTCCAGATGTCGGCGTCCACGTTGTCGGCGGTCGTGTAGGCGACTTGGCCGGTCAGGGTGGCGTTCGACAGATACTTCTGCGCTTCGGCGCCGACGGTCCAGATCGGCTCGTTGCCGCTGCCGATGCCGTTAGCGGCGACGAAGGCACCGGCGCGGACGTCGGAGGACCACATCTTGGTCAGGTGAGCGGCGGCGGCGCCGGTGACGTCTTCTTCGCCAAAGGCCTTGGTGTAGTCGATCGCGCCGTTCAGGGTCACGGTCCAGTCCTGGGCCGGCAGGGCGACCGAGCCGTCAACGGTCCAGACGTCGGCGTCGACGTCGTCGCCGGCGACTTCGATCGACGGGTTGGAATAGGTCACGCCGACCGAACCGATGGCGTCTTGGGCAAAGGCCGGGGCGGCGAACAGGGCGGCGGCGGCCGTGGCGAGGAGGATCGTCTTCATTTTTCTTTTGTCCTTAGCAGTCTGCACCCGGATGGGGGTCCGGGGAGGGGCGCTGCTATCAGGCTGAGACGAAGCGGAGCAATAAACCGACGTTCGATTGGCCTGGGATGGCAAGGTTGTTGCGCAGCAGCCACGCGTTGCGGCCAGAATGTGTCACGACTTGGCGATCTGTGGGGCAAGTCGTTAACCGCGCGCCGCAGTCGCGCTCATCTATTATAAAGAGGCGTCCAACGGCGCCGACGTCGCCGCCGAATGTGTCGTCGCGCCGTGCGCAGCCCTCGGCGAAGACCGCGTCGAAATCCTGTGCCAGCCCGGGTTTGCGCGCTTGACGAAAGCAGAATCGATAGGCATAAGCCACCACTCTTGTTGGACCGGCTGTGCAGTTCGCTGCAAACGCGGTTCGCAAGAACGACCTAAGTCACTGTTCTTTGCAGCTTCTTGGGATATCAACGGCCTTCGCGGGCAACTGCGTGGGCCGATCGTTTTTGCGGATTTGCGTTCCCTGAGGGCTTCTTGCCCGAAGGCCTTCGGTCTTTGAAATGGTTCACAGGGACGCGGTCCTCCGACCGCATTGGAAGTAAGCACCGATATGGATCAAAGCATCCGCATCAGGCTCAAGGCCTTTGATCACCGCGTCCTCGATTTTTCGACGCGCGAGATCGTTAATACCGCCAAGCGCACCGGCGCGACCGTTCGCGGTCCGATTCCGCTGCCGACCCTGATCGAGAAGTTCACAGTGAACCGCTCTCCGCACGTCGATAAGAAGTCGCGTGAGCAGTTTGAAATCCGCACGCACAAACGCGTGCTCGACATCGTCGACCCCACCCCGCAGACCGTGGACGCGCTCATGAAGCTCGACCTGTCCGCCGGCGTGGACGTCGAGATCAAGATTTAAAGTAGAAAGAGGCGGGATCCGATGCGCACGGGCGTGATCGCCAAGAAGCTGGGCATGACCCGCGTGTTCGCCGATGACGGCGCGCACGTACCGGTCACTGTGCTGCAGCTCGACGGCTGCCAAGTCGTCGGCCAACGTACCCAGGAGCGTGACGGCTACGTCGCTCTCCAGCTGGGCGCTGGCACGAAGAAGGCTAAGAACACCAACAAGGCTCAACGCGAGACCTTCGCCAAGGCGGAAGTCGAACCGAAAGCCTATGTGACCGAGTTCCGCGTCGATGCGGACGGTCTGCTGGACGTGGGCGCCGAACTGTCGGCCGAACACTTCCTGGTGGGCCAGAAGGTCGACATCCAGGGCGAGACCATCGGTAAGGGTTTCGCCGGCGCCATGAAGCGCTGGAACTTCGGCGGCCTTCGCGCCACCCACGGCGTTTCGGTCTCGCACCGTTCGCACGGTTCGACGGGTAACCGTCAGGACCCGGGTCGCACGTTCCCCGGCAAGAAGATGGCCGGCCACTACGGCGCCGAGACCGTCACCACCCAGAACCTGACCGTCGTCCGCGTGGACGCCGAGCGTGGCCTGATCCTGATCAAGGGCGCTGTCCCCGGTCACGACGGCAGCTACGTCAAGGTTCGCGACGCCATCAAGAAGGCTCGCCCGGCCGACGCTCCGTTCCCCGGCGCGCTGAAGTCGAGCAAGTCTGCTGCTCAACCCGCCTCGACCCCGGCTGAAGAAGCTCCCGTCGAAGCGACCGAAGGCGGTGAAGCGTAATGAAACTCTCTGTCATCCAACTCGACGGCAAGGCTGCTGGCGACGTGGAACTGTCGGACGCCGTCTTCGGCATCTCCGACATCCGCGGCGACATCCTGGCCCGCACCGTCAACTGGCAACTGGCCAAGCGCCGCGCCGGTACGCACAAGGTTCAAACCCGCAACGAGAACTCTCGTACGGGTAAGAAGATGTACAAGCAAAAGGGCACCGGCGGCGCTCGTCACGGTTCGCGCCGTGCACCGCAGTTCGTCGGCGGTTCGCGCGCCTTCGGCCCGATCGTTCGCGATCACGGCTTCTCGCTGCCGAAGAAGATCCGCGCGCTGGCTCTGCGTCACGCCCTGTCCTCCAAGGCCAAGTCGGGCGACCTGATCGTGGTCGACACCGTCTCGGTCAAGGAAGCCAAGACCGCTTCGCTGCGCGAAACGCTCGGCAAGCTGGGCTGGACCAAGGCGCTCATCATCGCGGGTCCCGAAGTCGATACGAACTTCGGCCTGGCCGCACGCAACATCCCGCACATCGACGTGCTGCCGAACGCCGGCCTGAACGTCTATGACATCCTGCGGGCTGACAAGCTGGTGCTGACGAAGGCCGCCATCGAGGCCATCGAAGCCCGCTTCAGCGATAAGGAAGCCGCGTAATGGCCGCTCAACCTACCGCCAAGCACTACGACACCATCCTGGCCCCGGTGATCACCGAAAAGGCCACGATCCTGTCCGAGCAGAACAAGGTCGTCTTCCGCGTCGCCGACACGGCGTCCAAGGACGAGATCGCCGCTGCGGTCGAAAGCCTGTTCAAAGTCAACGTCGTCAAGGTCAACACCCTAGTTCAAAAGGGCAAGACCAAGCGCTTCCGGGGCATCCTGGGTCGTCGCGTCGACATCAAAAAAGCGATCGTGACGCTGGCCGACGGCCAGTCGATCGACGTCACCACGGGGCTCTGATCAGATGGCCTTGAAAACCTACAATCCGACTTCGCCGGGCCGTCGCGCCCTCGTGCTGGTCGACCGTTCGGAACTCCACAAGGGCCGTCCGGAAAAGTCGCTGACCGAAGGCCTGACCAAGTCGGGCGGACGCGGGCAGGGCGGTCGCATCGCGGTCCGCTTCCGTGGCGGCGGCGCCAAGACCCTGTACCGCAAGATCGACTTCAAGCGTCGCAAGTGGGACATGGTCGGCACGGTCGAGCGTCTGGAATACGATCCGAACCGCACGGCCTTCATCGCTCTCGTGACCTACGAGGACGGCGAGAAGACCTACATCATCGCGCCGCAACGTCTTAAGGCGGGCGACACGATCGTCGCGGGCGAAAAGACTGACGTGAAGCCGGGCAACGCCATGCCGCTCCGTTCGATGCCGGTGGGTACGATCATCCACAACATCGAAATGAAGCCGGGCAAGGGCGCTCAGCTGGCCCGTTCGGCCGGCGCCTACGCCCAGCTGGTCGGTCGCGATCAGGGCTACGCCCAGATCCGTCTCGGCTCGGGTGAACTGCGCATGGTCCTGGACGGCTGCATCGCCACGGTGGGCGCGGTTTCGAACCCCGACCACATGAACCAGAACCTGGGCAAGGCCGGTCGTAAGCGTCACATGGGCTGGCGTCCGCACGTTCGCGGCGTCGCCATGAACCCGATCGACCACCCGCATGGTGGTGGTGAAGGCCGGACCTCTGGTGGTCGCACCCCCGTCACGCCGTGGGGTAAGGACACCAAGGGCACTCGTACCCGCAAGAACAAGGCTACGGACAAGTACATCATCCGTACCCGCCACGTTAAGAAGGCTCGCTAAGAATGGCCCGCTCCTCCTGGAAAGGCCCGTTTGTCGACGGGTATCTGCTCAAGAAGGCCGACGCCGTTCAATCGTCGGGCCGCAAGGACGTGATCAAGACCTGGTCGCGCCGCTCCACCATCCTGCCGCAGTTCGTCGGTCTGACGTTCGGCGTCCATAACGGTCAGAAGCACGTGCCCGTGTCGGTCTCGGAAGAGATGGTCGGCATGAAGCTCGGCGAGTTCGCCCCGACCCGGAACTTCCCGGGTCACGCGGCGGACAAGAAGGCCAAAAGGAAGTAACCGATGGCCCAGACAAAAAACGAGCGTCGGGTCGCCCCGACCGAGGCCCGCGCCAAGCTGGTCAACGTGCGCATCAGCCCGCAAAAGCTGAACCTGGTCGCCGCTTCGATCCGCGGCATGCCGGTCCAGAAGGCGCTGAACGAGCTGGAGTTCAGCCGTAAGCGCATCGCCGGCGACGTCCGCAAGGTCCTGTATTCGGCGATCTCGAACGCCGAGAACAACCACAACCTCGACATCGACAATCTGGTCGTCGCCGAGGCCTTCGTGGGCAAGAACCTGGTGATGAAGCGTTTCGCGAGCCGTGCTCGCGGTCGTTCGTCGCGCATCCTGAAACCGTTCAGCGAGATCACTATCGTGGTCCGTGAAGCCGGCGAGGCCGCCTGATGGGACAGAAAATCAATCCGGTCGGTCTGCGCCTCGGCGTGAACCGCACGTGGGACAGCCGCTGGTTCGCCGCCGGCGCCGACTATTCCCGCCTGCTGCACCAGGACCTGAAGCTGCGCGAGTGGCTGCGGGAACGCCTGGCCGCCGCCGGCGTGTCGCGCATCATCATCGAGCGCCCGCACAAGAAGTGCCGCATCACCATCTACGCCGCCCGTCCGGGCGTCGTGATCGGCAAGAAGGGCGCTGACATCGAGAAGCTCCGCAAGGACATCTCGGCGCGCACCGAGGGTGAAGTTCACCTGAACATCATCGAAGTCCGCAAGCCGGAAACCGATGCGCAGCTGATCGCCGAGAACATCGCGCAGCAGCTGGAGCGCCGCGTGGCCTTCCGTCGCGCCATGAAGCGTTCGATGCAGTCGGCCATGCGTCTGGGCGCCAAGGGCATTCGTATGAATGTCTCGGGTCGTCTGGGCGGCGCGGAAATCGCACGTATGGAATGGTACCGCGAAGGTCGCGTGCCGCTTCACACGCTGCGCGCCGACATCGACTATGGCTTCTACGAAGCCAAGACGACCTACGGCATCATCGGCGTGAAGGTCTGGGTCTTTAAGGGTGAAGTGCTGGAGCACGATCCCATGGCGCAGGACAAGCGTTGGGCCCAGGAAGCGTCGGGTCCGTCCTCGAACGAAGGCCGCGAACGCGGCGGCCCCCGTGGCGACCGCGGTCCGCGTCGCGACCGGGGACGTGAGAACTAAGTCATGTTGCAACCGAAGAAGACCAAATACCGCAAGGCCTTCAAGGGCCGGATCCATGGCTCGGCCAAGGGCGGTTTCTCGCTGAACTTCGGGTCGTATGGCCTGAAGACGCTGGAGCCGGAACGCATCACCGCGCGTCAGATCGAAGCGGCTCGCCGCGCGATCACTCGCCAGATGAAGCGTCAGGGCCGCGTCTGGATCCGCGTCTTCCCCGACCTGCCCGTCACGGGCAAGCCGGCCGAAGTCCGGATGGGTAAGGGCAAGGGCGCCGTGGACCACTGGGCCGCGCGTTGCCACCCGGGCCGCATCCTGTTTGAAATCGACGGCGTGCCGGACGATGTCGCCCGCGAAGCACTCCGTCTCGGCGCCGCCAAGCTGCCGGTCCGCACCAAGGTCGTGACCCGTATCGACGCCGGCGTCGCGCATGTGGAGGCTGCCGCCTAATGACCAAGATCGCCGATCTGCGGTCGCAAACGACCGACCAACTGTCCGACGAGCTGCTGAAGCTCAAGAAGGAACAGTTCAACCTGCGCTTCCAGGCGGCTACCGGCCAAATGGAAAAGACTCACCGCGTTGGTGAAGTCCGCAAAGACATCGCTCGCATCTCGACGCTTCTGCGCGAGAAGCGTGCGGCCTCGTAAGGAAACGAATATGCCCAAGCGAATTCTTGAAGGCGTGGTCGTGTCCGACAAGGGCGAGAAGACTGTCGTTGTGAAGGTGGAGCGCACCCTGCTTCACCCGCTTCTGAAGAAGACCGTCCGGTCGTCCAAGAAGTACCACGCGCACGACGAAGCCAACGCGCTCAAGGTCGGCGACATCGCTCGCATCGTCGAGTGCGCCCCCAAGTCCAAACTGAAGCGCTGGGAAGTCCTTTCCAACGCCTCCGCCTCGTAATCAGAAGGATCTGATCTTATGATCCAGATGCAAACTAACCTGGAAGTGGCCGATAATTCGGGCGCCCGCCGGGTCATGTGCATCAAGGTGTTGGGCGGCTCCAAGCGCCGCTACGCCTCGATCGGCGACACAATCGTCGCCTCCGTGAAGGAAGCCATTCCGCGCGGCCGTGTGAAGAAGGGCGACGTCGTTCGCGCCATCGTCGTGCGCACCGCCAAGGACATCCAACGCAAGGACGGCTCGGTCATCCGCTTTGACAAGTCGGCCGCCGTCATCGTCAACAAGCAGAACGAGCCTGTCGGCACGCGGATCTTCGGCCCGGTTCCTCGCGAACTGCGCGCCAAGAACCACATGAAGATCATCTCGCTGGCTCCGGAGGTCCTGTAACATGGCCGCCAAGATCAAGAAGGGCGACCGCGTCGTCGTCCTCACCGGCAAGGACAAGGGCCGCACGGGCAACGTGCTGAAGGTCCTGCCCACCGAAAACCGCGTCCTCGTCGAAGGCGTCAACATGGTTCAGCGCCACACGCGCCCGAGCCAGGCTGACCCGCAGGGCGGCATCAAGAACAAGGAAGCCTCGCTTCACCTGTCGAACGTCGCGATCGCCGACGCCAACGGCAAGGCGACCCGCGTCGGCTTCAAGATCGATGGGGACAAGAAGGTCCGCATCGCCAAGACGACGGGAGACGTCATCTGATGGCGACCGAGAAGTACACCCCGCGCCTCAAGGACGAGTATCACGCTCGCATCCGCCAGGTGATGAAGGAAAAGTTCGGCTACACGAACGAAATGCAGGTGCCCAAGCTGGACAAGATCGTCCTGAACATGGGCATCGGCGAAGCCGTCGCGGACTCCAAGAAGGCGAACACCGCCCTCAAGGATCTGACCGCCATCGCCGGTCAGAAGGCCGTCGCCACCAAGGCCCGTAACTCCATCGCCGGCTTCAAGCTGCGCGAAGGCATGGTCATTGGCGGCAAGGTCACCCTGCGTGGCGACCAGATGTACGAGTTCCTGGACCGGTTCATCACGATCGCGCTGCCGCGCGTGAAGGATTTCCGTGGTCTGAAGGGCACGTCCTTCGATGGTCGCGGCAACTACGCCACGGGTCTGAAGGAGCACATCGTGTTCCCGGAGATCAACTACGACCAGATCGATCAGATGTGGGGCATGGACATTGTCGTCTGCACCACGGCCAAGACCGATGAGGAGGCCAAGGCTCTCCTCACCGAGTTCAAGTTCCCGTTCGTGAAGAACTGAGCGGGAAGGGAAGAGCACAATGGCTAAGAAAAGCGCCGTAAACCGCAATGAAGCCGTCAAGGCCCTGGTTGCGAAGTATGCCGCGAAGCGGGCCGCCCTCAAGGCGACCGCCAACGACGAAAACCTGCCGCTGGAGGAGCGCTTCGACGCGCGCCTGAAGCTGGCCGAACTGCCGCGCAACTCCGCGCCGAGCCGCATTCGCAACCGCTGCGAAGTGACGGGTCGTCCGCGGGCGTTCTACCGCAAGCTCAAGATGAGCCGGATTGCGCTGCGTGAACTGGGCAACCTGGGCCAGATTCCCGGCCTGACGAAGTCCAGCTGGTAAGGGGAGCGAACAGACATGATGATCAACGATCCCCTGAGCGACATGATCGCTCGCATCAAGAACGCGGCGACCCGCAAGCGTTCCAAGGTGCTGACCCCGGCCTCGCGTCTGCGCCAGCGCGTCCTCGACGTGCTGCAGGACGAAGGCTACATCCGCGGCTACAACCTGGTTCAGAACCCGGGTGAGTTTCCGCAGTTCGAGATCGAGCTGAAGTACTTCGACGGTCAGCCCGTCATCGCCGAGATCGCGCGCGTGTCCAAGCCGGGCCGCCGCGTCTATTCGGCGATCGGCGATCTGAAGCCCGTCAAGAACGGCCTCGGCATCTCGATCCTCTCGACTTCGAAGGGCGTCATGTCCGACGCTTCCGCCCGCGACGCTAACGTCGGCGGCGAAGTCCTCTGCAGGGTCTACTGATATGTCCCGTATTGGCAAGAAAACCATCGCCGTGCCGAAGGGCGTGACTGTCACGCTCGACGGCCAGAACATCACCGTGAAGGGACCCAAGGGCGAACGCGCCTGGACCGTCGCCGACGAGATCGAAGTCAAGCAGGAAGGCGACGAAGTGTCGCTGACCCCGCGTTCGGACACGCCTCGCGCTCGCGCGATGTGGGGTCTGTCGCGCACCCTGGTCGACAATATGGTCACGGGCGTCACCTCGGGCTTCGAGAAGTCGCTGGAGCTGGTCGGCGTGGGTTACCGCGCCGCGATGAAGGGCGACGCCCTGTCGCTGCAACTCGGCTTCTCGCACGAAGTCGACATCGCTCCGCCGTCGGGCGTCAGCTTCGCCGTGCCGAAGCAGACCGAGATCAAGATCTCGGGCGCTGACAAGCAAGCCGTCGGTCAGATCGCCGCGGTCATCCGCAAGCTGCGTCCGCCGGAGCCCTATAAGGGCAAGGGCGTCCGTTATGCGGGCGAGACCGTCCGTCGCAAGGAAGGCAAGAAGAAGTAAGTCATGGCTCTTTCTCTTCGACAACAAGCCAAGCGTCGCTCGGAGCGCACGCGTCGCCGCCTGAAGGCTGTCGCCAACGGTCGTCTGCGCCTGTCGGTCTACCGTTCGGACAAGAACATCTCGGCCCAGATCATCGACGACGCCCAGGGCGTGACCGTCGTGGCTGCCTCGTCGCTGGAAGGCGGCAAGGGCAAGCGCGGTTCGGACACGGCTGCGGCCGCCGCGATCGGCAAGCTGATCGCCGAACGCGCCATCGAGAAGGGCGTCAAGGACGTCGTCTTCGACCGTGGCGAGTACATCTATCATGGACGGGTGAAGGCGCTGGCGGAAGCCGCGCGTGAAGCCGGCCTGAACTTCTAAGGGACGCGACAGATGGCGCAACAACCCCAACGCGGCGGCGGCGGCAACGATCGCAACCGTCGTGACAACCGCAACGGTCCCGCTGTCGATGGTCCGGATTCCGACATCGTCGAGAAGCTGGTTCACATCAACCGCGTCGCCGCCACCGTCAAAGGCGGCCGTCGCTTCAGCTTCGCAGCCCTGATGGTCGTCGGCGACGGCAAGGGTCGCGTCGGTTTCGGTCACGGCAAGGCGCGCGAAGTGCCGGAAGCCATCCGCAAGGCGACTGAAGAAGCCAAGAAGACGATGATCCGCGTTCCGCTGCGCGAGAACCGCACCCTGCACCACGACGGCAACGGCCGTTGGGGCGCCGGCAAGATCATGATGCGCGCCGCCCCTCCCGGGACCGGCGTCATCGCGGGCGGTCCGATGCGCGCCGTGCTCGAAACCCTCGGCGTCCAGGACGTCGTGGGTAAGTCGACCGGTTCGTCGAACCCCTACAACATGATCCGCGCGACGTTCGAAGCGCTGAAGGTCCAGTCCTCGCCCCGTCAAGTCGCGTCCAAGCGCGGCAAGAAGGTCGCGGATCTGATGGGCCGCCGCAACGACGGCGCCTCGGCGCCCGAAGCCGTGGAGTCCTAAGTCATGGCTGAGAAGAAAACCGTCACCGTCAAGCAGACCGGTTCGCCGATCCGCCGCAAGAACGACCAGCGCGCCACCCTGGTGGGCCTGGGTCTGAACCGCCTGGGTCGTGAATCCACTCTGGAAGACACGCCTTCGGTTCGCGGGATGATCGCCAAGGTCGCCCACCTGACCGAGATCGTCGAAAAGTAAGCCGTTTCGCCCTCTCCCGCACCCGGGGGAGGGCGTTTCTGCACTTGCGAATACCCAGAGGGTCGCCTATCAGCGGCCCTTCATTTTTTCCAAGCCGAGTCCGGATGATGTCCGGGCGCTAGCACCCGAAAGGATCAGGCACATGAAACTGAACGAAATCCGCGACAACGAAGGCGCCCACAAGAAGCGCATGCGCGTCGGCCGTGGCCCCGGTTCGGGCAAGGGCAAGACCGCTGGTCGTGGCGTCAAGGGTCAGAAGTCGCGTTCGGGCGTCGCCATCGGCGGCTTCGAAGGCGGCCAAATGCCCCTGTACATGCGTATGCCCAAGCGCGGGTTCAACAACGCCAATGCTCTGAAGCTGGCTGAAGTGAACCTGTGGCGCCTGCAGGACGCCGTGGACGCCGGCAAGCTGGACGCCAAGTCCGAACTGAAGGGCGACGCCCTGGTGGCCGCCGGCGTGATCCGTCGCGTCAAGGATGGCGTGCGTCTGCTGGGCACCGGTGAGCTGAAGCAAGCGCTGAATCTGGTCGTCTGGTCGGCCACCGCCGGCGCTAAGAAGGCCATCGAAGCCGCTGGCGGCTCGGTCGTCGAGCAACGCATCGAAGCGGAAGCCAAGGCCGCCGCGCGCGTCGATAAGCGCAACGCCGCCAAGGGCAAGGCTCCGGCCGCCAAGGCGCCGCGCGGCGACGAGAACAAGATCTCGGCCCGCACCAAGCGCACCGCCGCCAAAGCCTAAGTCACGCGTCGTCGCGGCGATTAGGTCGTGACCTGATTACATCTGCGACGACGAAAGAACGGAAGCGGCCCTCGCATGAGGGCCGCTTTCCGCCTATCTGACGACTCAATCAGTCGTGGGGACGCATAATGGCTTCGGCCGCAGAACAACTCGCCGCCAATATGAACATGGGCTCGTTCGCGAAAGCGACCGAGCTGCATAAACGCCTGCTGTTCACGCTGGGCGCGCTTCTGGTCTATCGCATCGGCACCTATGTGCCGATCCCGGGCATCAACTCGCAGGCCTTCCTGCAGTTCTTCCAGAACCCGGACGGTCAGCGCGGCATCCTGGACATGTTCAACATGTTCTCGGGCGGCGCGGTCGAGCGTATGGCCATCTTCGCCCTGAACGTGATGCCTTACATCTCGGCCTCGATCATCGTGCAGCTGATGGGCACTGTGTACCCGCCCTGGGAGAAGCTGAAGAAGGAAGGCGGCGAAAGCGGCCGCAAGCAGCTGAACCAGTACACCCGCTATCTGACAGTGTTCCTGGCGCTGGCGCAGTCCTTCGGCATCGCGGCGGGCCTGAACAGCACGGCCGGCCTGGTCGACAACCCCGGCATCTTCTTCATCATCTCGACCGTCGTGACCCTGACCGGCGGCACCATGTTCCTGATGTGGCTGGGTGAGCAGGTGACGGCGCGCGGCGTCGGCAACGGCATCTCGCTGATCATCTTCGCCGGCATCGTGGCGGTCCTGCCGTCCACCATCGCCCGCCTGCTGGGCCTGGCCCAGCAAGGCCAGATGTCGGCCTTCGCCCTGCTGTTCATCGCCATCCTGGCCGTGGCCACCGTGGTCTTCATCGTCTTCATGGAACGCGCCCAGCGCCGTCTTCTGATCCAGTATCCGAAGCGCCAGGAAGGCAACCGCATGGCTGGCGGCGAGCGTTCGTTCCTGCCGCTGAAGGTCAACACCGCCGGCGTGATCCCGCCGATCTTCGCCTCGTCGCTGCTGATGCTGCCGACGACGGTTGCGACCATGACGGCCAACGCCGACCTGCCCAGCTGGATGAGCTGGCTGCCGCTGGTGACGGCGCAGCTGACGCACGGCCAGCCGCTGTTCATGGCGCTGTATGCCGCCCTGATCGTCTTCTTCTGCTTCTTCTACACCTCGATCACCTTCAATCCCGAGGACACAGCCGAGAACCTGCGCAAATACGGCGGCTTCCTGCCGGGCATCCGTCCGGGCAAGCGCACGGCGGAATATCTGGACTATGTCCTGACCCGCCTGACCGTGATCGGCGCCGCCTACATCACCGCAGTCTGCCTGCTGCCCGAGTTCATCGTCAGCCAGTTCGGCAACAGCCTGTACTTTGGCGGAACGTCTATCTTGATCGTCGTCTCGGTCACCATGGACACTGTGGCCCAGATCCAGTCCCAACTGCTGGCGCACCAGTACGAAGGCCTGATCAAGAAGGCCAAGCTGCGTGGTCGTGGCGGTCGCGGCGCTCCCACGCCCGTCCGCCGCTAAGTCTTAGGTTGTCAGACGCCCAGGGGAGGGCTGAAGCATGAACTTGATCCTGTTTGGACCGCCGGCGGCGGGCAAGGGCACCCAGGCCAAGCGGCTGGTGGAAGAGAAGGGCATGGTCCAGCTCTCGACCGGCGACATGCTGCGCGCAGCCATCGCCTCGGGCTCGGAGCTGGGGCTCAAGGTCAAGGATGTGCTGGCGCGCGGCGATCTGGTCACCGACGAGATCGTCATCGCTCTGATCGAGGATCGCCTGACGGAGGCCGAGGCCGCCGGCGGCGCCATCTTCGACGGCTTCCCCCGCACCGTGGCCCAGGCCGAGGCGCTGGACGAGATGCTGGCCAAGCGCGGTGTTCAGATCGACGCCGTCGTCCGCCTGAAGGTCGACGACGCCGCCCTGACCGAACGGATCGCCAAGCGCTTCGCCGAACAGGGCCGTCCGGACGACAATCCGGAATCGTTTAAGGTCCGGCTCGAGGCCTACAACCGCAACACCGCGCCTCTGCTTCCCTACTACGAAGCCCAGGGCAAGCTGACCGAAGCCGACGGCATGGGCTCGATCGAATCCGTCGCCAAGGCGATCGACGAGGCCTTGGCCTGATTTGCGTTTTCGGGCGTTGATCGCCTGATGACTGAGTTGGATGATCCCAAGCCCCAGAAGACCCGCCTGCGTCGCTGGCGCATGGCGGGCATATTCGTCGCCGTCGCGGTCGCCGAGATCGGCTTGTTTCTGTTGCTGGGGCAGGTGAGGGGACCGTCCCCGACGCCTGTGTTAGAGCCGCCGCCGTTCGAGGTCGTGCTCTACGATCCGCCGCCGCCCATTTCCAACGAACCACCGGCGCCCGAGACCGGCGGCGGCGCGCCCGCTGCGCCATCCGTCATTCACACGCCGCCGCCTCCGCCCAAGGAACGCCCGCGCGAAGTTCCGGCGCCGCCCGTCAAGGCGCCGGAACCCGCCCCCGTCGTCGGGGTCGCGCCGGCGCCGTCGCCGCAACCCGGCTTTGGCCAGGGCGGGCAGGGGACAGGCAGCGGATCCGGCGTCGGGTCTGGATCCGGCCCCGGTAGCGGCTCGACCGGACCGCGTCTGGTCACCGGGCCCACCATCGGCCAGATTCGCGCCAACCACCCACCCGGCGCCCGCAGCCGTTACGGTCGTGTCGAACTGTCCTGCGTCATTCGTTTGGACAGCCGGCTGGACGGTTGCCGCGTCGTTCAAGAGACGCCCTCCGGTCTGGGCTTCGGCGCGGCCGGCTTGCAGGTGTCCGGCTATTTCCGCTTCCAGCCGCCGACCGAAGACGGTCGACCGGTCGAGGGGCAGCGGGTCACCGTCGGCGTCGATTTCGGCCGTCCGCCGAACAGAGGTTGACGGCCGCAACTGTGGATTTCATGCTGGTGACCTGGAGGGAAGGTCATGTTCGTCACACCGTCTGTGTTCCAAGCTCGACGCAGCCGGTGGATGGCGATCGTCCTGGTGACGGCAGTGCACATTGCCGCTTTGTGGTTGTTGGCGCTGACGAGGACTGAAGTCAGCATCCCGGTCGCGCCCCCCATCTTTGACGTCGTTCTGTCGCCGCGTGTCGATCTCGGCAGCCAGCCAGAAGTTGCCAAGACGGGCGGCGCTGCGGCGGCGCCGTCTCGCACGCACAAGCCGCCAATCCCGCGCAAAGTTGAGCAAGAGCTGGAACAGCCTCGTATCCAAGCCGACGAGCAACCGCATGTGATCGGTTTGGCCGATATTGAAAGCGAGCAGCCGGGGCTGGGTCAGGGCGGAAGCGGTAATTGCAGAGGCGCAGGTGAAGGTGACGGTGACGGCGGCGGAGGCCGCACCGCTCCAATCTTGATCCAAGGCCCCGCCAACGCTGCGATATCGGAGGCTGTATCGCGAGGATCGCTTTACGACTCGACCGGGGCTCATGTGGTGCTACGCTGCCAGCTAAGGCTGACGGAGAGATTAGAGCGGTGCCGCGTCGTGGGGGAGCACCCCCGTCCATCCGGCTATCGACGTGAGGCGTTAGCGCGGGCGCGCGAGTTCCGGATCAAGCCTCCTACGAGCAGCGGGCGCGCCTTGGATCGACAAGCAATGACGATCGCCTTGGCTTTCCCCGCGCCGCCAAAGGACGCCGATAAGCCCTCTGGTTGACGCCCGGTGAATCATCTGTATAAGGGCGCCTTCCCGCGAAGGGCGCCACGCTCCTGGTTTGTTAACCGGAGCGTTTGTTGCGTCTGACTAACGCGTATCTGGAGAATTTCGTGGCCCGTATTGCTGGCGTCAACATCCCGACCAACAAGCGCGTAGAGATCGCGCTTCAGTATATCCATGGCATCGGCCCGGCCGCCGCCAAGGACATCACCGAGAAGGTGGGCATCGAGCCCGCCCGCCGGGTGAACCAGCTGACGGACGCCGAAGTCCTGTCGATCCGCGAAACGATCGACAAGGATCACACCGTCGAGGGCGACCTGCGCCGCGAGACGTCGATGAACATCAAGCGTCTGATGGATCTGGCCTGCTACCGCGGCCTGCGTCACCGTAAGGGCCTGCCGGTCCGCGGCCAGCGCACCCACACCAACGCCCGCACCCGCAAGGGTCCCGCCAAGCCGATCGCCGGCAAGAAGAAGTAAGACAGACACATGGCCAAGGAACCGGGTCGCGTAAAGAAGCGCGAGCGCAAGAACATCACCTCGGGCGTCGCCCACGTGAATGCTTCGTTCAACAACACCATGATCACGATCACCGATGCCCAGGGCAACGCGATCTCGTGGTCGTCGGCGGGTCACATGGGCTTCAAGGGTTCGCGTAAGTCGACCCCTTACGCCGCTCAGATGGCTGCGGAAGACGCTGGCAAGAAGGCCCAGGAACACGGCGTGAAGACGCTGGAAGTGAACGTCTCGGGTCCGGGTTCCGGCCGTGAATCGGCCCTGCGCGCGCTGCAGTCGGTCGGTCTGACGATCACGACGATCCGCGACGTCACCCCGATGCCGCACAACGGTTGCCGTCCGCCCAAGCGTCGTCGCGTCTAAGCGACACCGCCCAAAGCACCCCCATCTCCGTCCGCTCCATCATGGCCTCGTCGACAAGGCCGGAGCAGGCGAAACCCGTTCGAGGGACAAAATGATCGAAAGAAACTGGCAAGAGCTGATCCGTCCCGAGAAGCCTCAGATCGAGACCGGTTCCGATGCCCAGCGCAAGGCGCGCCTGGTCGCCGAACCCCTCGAGCGTGGCTTCGGCGTGACGCTCGGCAACGCGCTTCGTCGCGTTCTGCTGTCTTCGCTGCAAGGCGCGGCCGTCACGGCCATCCAGATCGACGGCGTGGTCCATGAGTTCTCGTCGCTGGAAGGCGTACGCGAAGACGTGGTCGACATCGTCCTGAACATCAAGCAACTGGCGCTGCGCATGCACGCCGAAGGCCCCAAGCGCATGACGCTGCGCGCCACGGGTCCCGGTCCGGTGACGGCCGGCCAGATCGACGTGCCGGCGGACATCGAGGTTCTGAACCCCGACCACGTCATCTGCACGCTGGACGACGGCGCGTCGGTGCGCATGGAACTGACCGTTCAGAACGGCAAGGGCTATGTCGCCGCCGAGCTGAACCGTCCGGAAGACGCGCCGATCGGCCTGATCGCCGTCGATGCCCTGTATTCGCCGGTCAAGAAGGTGGCTTACCGCGTCGAGCCGACCCGTCAGGGTCAGTCGCTGGACTACGACAAGCTGCTGCTGGAAGTCGAAACCAACGGTGCGGTCACGCCGGTTGACGCCGTGGCCTATGCCGCGCGCATCCTGCAGGACCAGCTCCAGATCTTCATCACCTTCGAAGAGCCCAAGAAGGCTGTCGAGCAGTCGGACGGCAAGCCCGACCTGCCCTTCAACCCGGCGCTGCTGAAGAAGGTGGACGAGCTGGAACTGTCGGTTCGTTCGGCCAACTGCCTGAAGAACGACAACATCGTCTACATCGGCGACCTGATCCAGAAGACCGAGGGCGAAATGCTTCGCACCCCGAACTTCGGCCGCAAGTCGTTGAACGAGATCAAGGAAGTTCTCACGACGATGGGCCTCAGCCTCGGCATGGACGTGCCGAACTGGCCGCCCGAAAACATCGAAGATCTGGCCAAGAAGTTCGACGACCAGATCTAAGTTCAACCCTCCGCCCGTCTCCTTCGGGAGAATGTCGGGGCGGTTAGAAGATTACGGTTCCAGGTCCCTGTCGGGATACCGGTTCCGGAGTAGGAGAGACCCAGATGCGCCACGGCGCCGCCCATCGTAAACTCGGTCGCACGACCAGCCACCGCACCGCCATGTTCGCCAACATGGCCGCCTCGCTGATCAAGCACGAGCAGATCACCACGACCCTGCCCAAGGCGAAGGAACTGCGTCCCTTCGTCGAGAAGCTGGTCACCCTCGCCAAGAAGGGCGACCTGCACGCGCGTCGTCAGGCCATCAGTCAGGTTCGCGACGTGCCGCAAGTCGGCAAGCTGTTCGAAACGCTAGGCCCGCGCTACAGCGAGCGTAACGGCGGCTATATCCGCATCATGAAGGCCGGCTTCCGCCACGGCGACAACGCCCCGATGGCCGTCATCGAGTTCGTCGACCGCGACGTCGAAGCCAAGGGCAAGGACTCCGGTCCGGTCCTGGCCTTCGAAGGCAACGACGAAGACTAAGATTTGGTCGTTTGACCAAACGCCGGAAGGGCGGTCGGAGCGATCCGACCGCCCTTTTGCTTTGCGTGAAAACCGGACATGAGGGGTGAATGACCGCCGCCATCGTCGATTTCCGTCCCGATCACGCCGCCGCCTGGGCGCAGTTGAACACCGCCTGGCTGATCGAGGGCGGCTTCGCCATCGAAGCGAAGGATCGGCTGGCGATCGACGATCCGCAGGGCGTGTTCCTGGACAAGGGCGGGCGCATCTTCATCGCGCAGAGGGATGGAGAGGCCGTGGGCTGCTGCGCCATGGTCCCGACCGATGACGGGGTGGAGGTCTGCAAGATGACCGTCACGCCCGCCGCGCGCGGCCTGGGGCTGGCGCGACGCCTGCTGGACGCCTGCGAAGGGGCGGCGCGGCAAGCGGGCTCTGACCGCCTCTATCTGGAAACGAACAGCGCCTTGAAGCCCGCGATCGCCCTGTATGAAAGCGCTGGCTTCGTTCACCTGCCGCCACGTCCCACGCCCTATGTGCGCGCGGACGTCTTCATGGAGAAACGGCTTTAGCCGTCCCAGAGCGCGGCGATCGCCATGCTCCATATGAGCAGAATGCACAGGCCATAGGCGATCTGATCCTGAGGCGAGCGGCGGGGCGGCTTGGGCGGTGGGTTCGAAAGCGGCATCGCCAAGCTTGAAGCCGATAGGCGACGACAGCGAAATCGATTAAGCGGGTTGAGCTTTGTGAGCGGAGGTCACATGTCGGGTCGCGCGCCGCCGCCGCTGAATGCGCTGCGAACCTTCGAAGCGTTCGCTCGGCACGGCAGCATGACGCGTGCAGCGGCCGAGTTATGTGTCACCCATGGGGCGGTGAGCCGCCAGATCGCGGCCTTGCAGGCGTCGCTGGGCGTGGTTCTGGTGGGTGGGCCGCGCCATGCGCTTATGTTGACCGAGACTGGCGCAAAACTGGCTGAAGGCCTGACGCCAGCGTTTGGCGCGATCGGCGATGCGGTCGAGGTCGCGCGGCAGGGCGCGGTTCGGGAGATCGAGATTTCCTGTCTGGGGACCTTCGCTCTGAAATGGCTGATCCCGCGCTTGCCGTCCTTTCTTGGGACGCATCCTGAGGTGCGTGTGAAGCTGTCGGAATCCTATGCGCCGGTCGATTATCGGCGCGATCGTTTCGACGGCGCCATCCGCATTGTGGAGCCGGATCAGGTTCATGCGCGAACCGAAGCGACACCCTTCCTGGGTCAACATCAGGGGCCTATCGGATCGCCTTCCATGATGGCCCAGATGCCAACGATAGGCGCCCTAGCCGGCGCGCCGCGGCTGCATTCGGCGACCTTCCGTCGGGCGTGGCCGGTCTGGGCTGAACTGGCCGGCGTGACCCTGCCGCCGGCGACGATTGAGCGGGAGTTCGCGCACAATCATTCGCTGGTGGAGGCGGCCATCGCTGGATTGGGCGTCGCCATCGCGCCTTGGGCCTTCGTGGCCCCTGATGTCATGGCCGGTCGGTTGGCCGCGCCGTTCGGTTTCGTCGAGCGGCCGTCCCGGTTCGTCTTTCTGCGGCCGGAAGGTCGCAAAGATGCGGCGGTGGACGCCTTTCGCGACTGGCTGGTTGCGGAAGGTGCGCGCAGTCCGTCGCCGCCTATTCCTTCGACAGATCCTGGCGGTTGAACCAGACGACGGCGGCGGCGAAGGGAACGCCGATCCACAGGGCCAGGCTGAGGACGCCTTTCAGCACGGCATGATCAGGCAGTTGCGCCGCTGAAGCGCCGCCCGCGATGGCGGCCTTCAGCAGGTCGGTGGCCATGCCGGGCGACAGCAGAGGCAGAAGCCAGCCGTCCGGCGTCACGCCCAACGGCAGCAGCAGTTGAGGCAGGAAGAACTGGGCCACGCCAATCACCAGCGGCGCGAACAGGGCCGCCAGCAACGAGCGCGTCACCACGGCCGCCAAGAGGCCGAGCATGGTGAACTGTAGGATGCGCGCCCAGCAGGTCAGGGTCAGAAGGCCGAAATCTGCCGCTGCTGCACCGTTCATCGAGAAGGTGAGGGGGCGGCCGAACACCGCCGCCTGAATCATACTGGCGATCACGTCGGAGATCAGGGCGGCGATTGTCGCCAGCACGATCACCAGACTCACGACCGCGACCTTGCCGGTCAGCAGGTTCGGCCGGGTGTTGCGCGCGCTGATCAGCCGCCAAGTTTCCCAGCGATAGTCGCCGGCGTAAATCGTCGCTGCGCCGATCAGCACGAACATCAGGATCGCCGGATTGGCGAAGTCGCCCGCGCTCTTGATAAGGGTCATCCCCAGATCGAGCGGGCCGCCCTTCATCATGTCCGGCGGCAGCTTGCCGGCCAGTTTCGCCTCATTGGCCTTGGCGACCACGAAGCCCAGGGTGGCCAGGATCACGCCCATGATGGGGATGAACAGCACGCTCCAGAACAGGGCGGTGCGGTTCTTGGACAGGCGGTAGGTTTCGGAACGGATCGCGTCAGCCAGCACGGTTTTGCTCCTGCACGCCGGTCCAGCCGGTTTCGCTCATGAAGACGTCTTCCAGGTCCGCGCCGATCCAGCGCGCCTCTTCGATATCGACGCCGCCCTCGACCAGGGCCTTGATGGCGGCGGCGGCCTCGGCGCGAGGCATGGCGGCCACCACCGCGTCGCCTTCAAGCGTCGCGCGGTCGCCCAGCACGGACAGGGCCTTGGCCAGAGGCGTGACGGACAGGCGCAGACGCTCGCCCGATGCGGTCAGGTCGGAGACGCGGCCCTCGGTGATCACCTTGCCCTTGTTGAAGATGGCGACGCGGTCGCAGACGCGCTGGACCTCCTGAAGCTGGTGGCTGGCCAATATGACGGTGACGCCGTCGTGGTCGGCCAGGCTGCGGATCAGGGCGCGCATCTCCTGGATGCCGGGCGGATCCATGCCGCTGGTCGGTTCATCCAGAATGACCAGGTCCGGCTTGGTCATCAGGGCGGCGGCGACACCCAGGCGTTGCAGCATGCCGACCGAAAAGCCCTTCACGCGGCGATTGGCGGCCTCGGTCAGGCCGACGCGTTGCAGCCAATTGTCGATCTCGGCCGACGACACGCCGCCATGGGCGCGAGCCAGCCATTCCAGCACCTGGCGGGCCGTCATGAAGGGCGGAAAGCGCGGCGTCTCGATCATCGAGCCCATGCGACGCATCGAGGCCGGATCGCCGATCCGACCGCCCATCACCACAGCCTCGCCCTCGGTCGGCCGAATCAGACCCAGCAGGGTGCGAAACAGCGTCGATTTGCCCGCCCCATTGGGACCCAGAATGCCGTAGACCCCGCCGCGCGGGATCGACAAGGTCAGGCCGTCCAAGGCCTTTACCGTCCCGTAGGTCTTGGTCAGGCCGCGAATGTCGATGACGGTTTCCATACGCCAAGCTTGGCGAGTGAACGCCGGTCGCACAAGCCGTCGCGTGGCTGTCGTCCATTAAGTTTAGGCAATGGTTCAGTGTCGCCTTGGAGTAAGTTCATGTCTCGTTTCGTCGCCGCCAGCCTGGCCGTGGCTGCCGCCTTCGCCGTCGCGTCGTGCGCCGGGGCCCCGCAATCCGCCCGTACATCGCCGGTTGTCGAGCAGGCCGCGCAGACGACCCGTCCCGATCTGGTCATCCTGGTGTCTATCGACGGCTTCTCGCCGGATTATCTGGGCAAGGGGCAGACGCCTGTGCTGGATAGCCTGGTCGCCGGCGGCGCGTTCGGACCGATGCGGCCGTCGTTCCCCAGCGTGACCTTCCCCAACCACTATACGCTGGTGACGGGGCTGCACCCAGACCATCACGGGGTGGTCGGCAACCGGTTCACAGACGTGCAACTGGGCGCCTTCACCATGGCCAGCAAGGAAAGCGGCTTCTGGGATCAGGGCGAGCCGATCTGGGTCACGGCCGAAAAGGCGGGCGTGCGCACCGGCACCATGTTCTGGCCGGGATCGGAGGTCGAGATCCACGGCGTGCGGCCCAGCCAGTGGGCGCCGTTCGACCAGGGAATGCCGGGCGATGCGCGCGTGGATCGTCTGCTGTCGTGGCTGGACCTGCCGGTGGATCAGCGACCGAAGCTGGAGACGCTGTACTTCGACATCGTCGACACCGCCGGTCATCGCAACGGCCCCGATGCGCCCGAAACACGCGCCGCCGCCGCGTCGGTCGACGCCTCGATGGGACGGTTGATCGAGGGGCTGAAGGCGAGGGGGCTTTATGATCGCACGATGCTGGTCGTGGTGTCGGATCACGGCATGGCCGCGACCTCGCCGGACCGGGTCGTGTGGATCGACGACATCATCGACCCGGCGGCGCTGAACATCGGCTATGGCGGAGCGGTCCTGACCGCCGATCCGGCGCCGGGTCGCGAGGCTGAGGTGCAGCAGAAGCTGGTCGGACGCCATCCGCACATGGAATGCTGGAATAAGGCCGATGTGCCGGCGCGGCTGGCCTATGGCTCCAACCCCCGGGTGGCGCAGATCGTCTGTCTGGTCGAAACCGGCTGGCTGACGGCGACGCGCGATCGGCCGGTAACGCGCGCAGGCGGCGCCCACGGTTATGACAATCAGGCGCCGGAGATGGCGGCGATCTTCATCGCCCACGGGCCGGGCGTGGTCGCCGGGCGTCGGCTGACCGATCTGGACAGTGTCGATGTGCAGCCCTTCCTGGCGCGGATGCTCGGGATCGCGGCGCCGGCCGGCGACGGGCGGGCGCAAGACACCTTGCCCGTCACCATGCCCTGATGGGGTGATTGGCGAGCCGACGATTTGAGCGCACACTGGTCGCCAGAGGGAGAGGGGCGAAGATGCGCAAGAGTCTGTGGGTCGCGACGGTTTCGGTCGCCTGTCTGATTGCACCCGTGGCGGTCGCCGACGCCACGGCGACGGCGGCGACCCTGGCCCTGATCACCAATCCGCAGGTCTGCGGCCGGGTCGGCGCCGTCGGCGATGTCCAGCCGACACGCGACATGGTCATGGCTCCGGGCTTCGGCGACGAGGGTTTCGCGGTCGATACGAAGAACCCCGAGGCCCAGGCCTGGTTCGACCACGGGGTGCGATTGCGCTGGGCGTTCGAGCATTCGGAATCGGTGCGGGCGTTCAGGAAGGCGAGGCAGTTGGACCCGTCGTGCGGCATGTGCGCCTGGGGCGAGGCCTGGGCGATCGGGCCGAACCTGAATGGCGGCGGGGGCGATCCCGAATCGATCGCTACCGGCCTGAGCGTTGCACGCGATGCACGGCGTCTGGCCCGCGACGCCACGCCGATGCAGCGCCAGATGATCGACGCCCTGATCCAGCGCTATTCCGGCAAGGAGAAGACCCGCGCGCTGCGCTTCGCCCGCGCCATGGACCGGATCGCCAAACGCCATCCCCACGACGTATCGGTCGCCTCGATCACCGCCGACGCCTGGATGCTCCAGCCCGAGGGCGAATGGTGGGACAAGGACGGCAAGGCGACCGATCCGGCCGTCACCCGCGCGATGGCGATCCTGGAGCACGCCCTGACGGTCAAGCCGAACGATCCGGGCGCCATCCACCTGTACATTCATCTGACCGAATGGTCGGACGATCCACATCGGGCGCTGGCCTATGGCGAGCGGCTGGCCCTGCTGGCGCCGGGCGCCAGCCATCTGGTGCATATGCCGTCGCACACCTTCTATCGGGTCGGGCGCTACAAGGACGCGATGATGTCCAACGTCAACGCTGTGGCGCTGGACAAGAGCTACGACCAGCTGGTCGGGCCGCCCGGCGGCATTCGCGGCATGCGGCTGCATGCCCACAACATCCATTTCGGCATGGGCGGCGCCCTGATGGCGGGCGGGGCCGAGCGCGGGCTGGAGCTGGCCGACTGGTATATGTCGACCTATCCGCAGCTGGCGGGACCGCCCGAGGCCGGCGAGGACGGCTATGTCGTCTATCGTCAGGTGATGGCGGCTGACGCCTATGCGCTCTACGGCCGGTTCGGATCGGACGCCCAGGTCGCGGCCCTGGCCGAGCCCGACGTGGGCCGTCCGCTGATGCGGGTCGGCTGGCGCTATGCGCGCGGCGAGGCGGCGGCGCGGCGCGGCGATGCGGCGGCCGTTCGGATCGAGGCCCAGGCCATCGCCGCCCTGCTGGCGGACAAGGCGTTCAAGGGTCCGATGGCGGATCGTCAGACCGGTTTCGCCGAACTGTTCCAGAAGGTGCTGGAAGGCCGTGCGGCCATGATCGATCAGGACTATCCCGCCGCCATCGCCGCCTATGGCCGGGCGGCGGCGATCCAGGCCATGGCGCCCGAGGGCGGCGATCCGCCCATGATCTGGTATCCGACGCGTCGCAGCCTGGCCGCCGCCCTGCTGGCGTCCGGCGATGCGGCGGGCGCCAAGGCCAAGATCGGCGAACTGCTGAAGGATTGGCCGAACGATCCCTACAGCTATTACGTCCTCTACCGCGCCGAACAGGCGCTGGGCGACGAGGCGGCGGCCAATGACGCCCTGCGCCATGCCGGCGTCGAATGGATCGGCGGACAGATGACGCTGGGTGAGGCTTAATATCTTTCCTTCTCCCGTTGGGAGAAGGTGGCCCGGAGGGCCGGATGAGGGTCGGCCGGTGGGCCAGTTCGCACACCCGACCCTCACCCTTTCGCGCCAGAACGACGGCTATCGCCGCCGTGCGCTCAAGCCCTCTCCCAATGGGAGAGGGATGCCTATTTCTTCGCTGCTTCGATCAGTTTGCCGATTTCGGCGGGGTCGATGCCGGGGCTGGCCTTGCCGTTGACGAAGAAGGTCGGCGTGCCGCGCAAACGCAGGGCGGCGGCCGTGGTGTGGATGTCGGCGATGTGGCGGGTTGTGTCGGGCGCGGCGATCGCGGCCTTGGCGCGGGCCATGTCCACGCCATGCGCCGCCAGGATGGCGTCGATCGCTTCGATCGACAGCGCCCGCTCGGTCATCAGGGCGTCATAGACCTCCAGATATTTGCCCTGCTGGTGCGCGGCCAGTGCGGCGCGGGCGGCGTATTGCGAGGTGATGTCGTCGCCGCGGTCCAGGATGGGCCAGTCCTTGAAGACGAAGCGGACCTCCGGATGGGCGGCCATCAGGGCGCGATAGTCGTGGGCCACGGCCTTGCAGCCGGGGCAGCGGAAGTCGAAGAATTCGATCACCGTGACCTTGGCGTTCGCCGGACCGAAGGCCGGATCGCGGGCGTCGGGCGCCAGGAGGCCAGCGTTGGCGGCGGCGGCCTGGTTCGTCTCCTCGACGGCGGCCTCGGCGTCCTTGGTCTGGAGCGCCATCTGCGCCTCCTGCAAGACCTCGGGATGCTCCAGCAGATACGCACGCACGTTCGATCCGCCGGTCAGATAGGGCGCCGCTGAAAAGCCCAGCGCGATGACCGACAGGCCCAGGGCCAGATAGCCGGCGCGGCCGCCGCTGAGCCATCCTGGCTTGGCGGTCTTGGGTTCGGGCGCAGGCGTGGGGGCGTCGTCGGTCATTCAGGCTCGCAGTCGGCGTAAGGGGTCAGTTGAGGGTGGCGGGCCGGCGCGCGGCGTCGCGGCGGTCCAGGTCGTTAAGATCGTCGGGCGTGGCGCCCGAGGCCAGGACGATATCGACGGCGCGGCGCCATTCGATCGAGCCGGGATTCAGCATGGAGCGGGCGCGCAGGGCGAACTGGGTAGCCTGTTTCTCGTCCCCGCCGGCGAAATAGTATTCCGCCGAGGCCAGTCGCGCCTCGCCCTCCTTGCCCTGGGAGGCATAGGCCTGGGCCAGAAGGCGCCAGGCCATGGTGTTGTCCTTCTCGGCGACGACGGCGTGTTTCAGCTGGTCGATGGCCTCGTCCAGATTGGCCTTGTCGTTGGTCTCGATCAGGGCGTGGGCCAGGTTGACGCGCAGGAGGGGGGCGTCAGGCTTCAGGCGGACCGCCTCGCGGTGGGCGGCGACGGCCTCGGCCGGGCGGCCTTCCTCGAACAGGATCTGGCCCTTCAGTTCCTGGAAATAGGGGTTGTTCATGTCGCCGGCGATCAGCGCGTCCACCGCCGTCAGCGCCTTGTCCGTCTGGCCGTCGCGATACCAGGCGATGGCCCGCGCATAGCGGCCGGGCAGGGAGGTGTCGGTCGACGGATAGTCGCGCAGGGTGGCGTTCGGCGCATCCATGAAGGCGTGAATTTTGGCCAGGATCAGCGCGTGCTGCGCCATACGTTCGGGGCTGTCGCGATGATCGTAGTGCGGCTGTTCCTGCACATAGCGGCGCAGGCTCTCGATCCGGTTCGACGACAAGGGGTGGCTGCGGAAATAGGGATAGCGGCGCGCGTCCGAGAAGACCTCCTGCGAGCGGAAGTTCTCGAAGAAGGACACCAGTCCGGCGCCCGATTCGCCGGCCGCCTCCAGCGCCCGCGCGCCCGAGATGTCGGCCTCGCCTTCCTGGCTCTGCATGTAATGCAGCGCGCCGAGAGCGCCGAAATACTGGCTCGAGCCCAGCAGGGCCACGCCTGCGTCCGGCGCGCCGGCGGCGATGGCCAGGGCGCCCAGCGCCATGGTCATGAACATCGGCTGTTTGCCGGCGTTCTCGGCCCCGTCGCGCAGGGTGTGGCGGTTCTTGATGTGGCCCGCCTCGTGCGCCATCACGCCCAGCAGCTCGCCAGGCGTCTTGGTGCGCAGGATCAGGCCGGTGTTGACGCCCATGATCCGCCCGCGCGTCGCAAAGGCGTTCAGGTCGTTGTCGTTGACCAGCAGGACTTCGATGTCGTTCGGGTTCAGCCCCATGGCCACGAAGACCGGGTCGGCCCATTCGCGAACGATGCCCTCGACCTCGGTGTCGCGGATCAGGCTTTGCGCGGAGGCCTGGCCGGCGACGGAAACAGCCATCAAGGCCGTCGCCGCCGCCGCCAGAACGCGGGATGCAGATCGGGGAAGCCACCTCATGGCTCTACTCCAACAACGACCGGCCCCCGCCTGTATCCAGACAGTCTAATCGTGACCGATCAGCGGCGCCACCACCCGCGCTTGGGCTTTTCGGGCGGTGCGACGATCTGGTTCGGGTCTTCGGCGATGATGGCCTGAACGTCGATCTCCGGCGTGGGAGCCACGAACGGCTCGGCCAGGACGGCCTCGGTCACCGGAACCGCCGTCGGGGCGGCGACCGGGGCGACCTCGGCCGGTTCGGCGGCCAGCGCCTCGTGCGGGGTCACATCCAGCTCGACCGGCGCGCCTTGGACCGTGGCCTCGTTCGGCTCGATGGCGGTGTCGGGGTGCGGCTCGGTCGCGATCTCGACATTGGCGCTGGCCGACTTGCGGCGCACGCGACGACGCTGAGGCTCGGGCGCGATGGCCGGGGCGGTCGTCTCGACAGCCTCGGTCGGCTCGACCATGACGGCCATCGGCGTCTCGGGCGAGCCGTCAGGCGGCATGCCTTCGTTGGTGGCGCGGTTCTCGACCTTGATCTCGTGGCTGACGGAACCCTCGCCACGGCCGCGACCGCGACGACGGCGACGGCGCGAACGGCCGCCTTCCTCGCCGGAGCCTTCGCCAGCCCCGCTATTGGCGACGACATCTAGGCCTTCGCCCTCGGACTGAGCGAAAGCGGGGCGTTCAGACCGCTCAGGGCGCTCGCCGCGTTCCGGGCGACCTTCCGAGCGGCCGGGGTTCAGCGGGTCGAACCAGACATAGGGGTCGTCCAGCGACGGCGTGCGCCCGCGAACCCAGGTGTAGACGTCGCGCTCGCCATCCTCGCGGACGCGGCGACCGCCACGGCGGCCACGGCGACGGCGGCGGCCGTTTTCGTCTTCCTCATCGTCGGAGGCGTCGTCGGCGCTGACCGTATCGACGGCCTCGACGTCGGAGGTTTCCTCGTCGCGACGACCGCCGCGACGGCGACGGTTGCGCCCGCGACCCCGATCGCGACCGCCTTCGTGACGCTCGGAGCGTTCGCGCGGTTCGTCGTCGTCGCTGTCTTCGCGATCCAGGGCTTCAACGGTGTCGTCGTCGTCGTCGGCGATGATCTCCTCGTCGTCGTCCTCATCCTCGTCTTCGTACAGCGAGGCGTCGAAGTCGTCGTCGAGGTTGGGCATCTCGATCTCGGGCGCGACGAAGTCCTCGTTGGTCTCGGTGCGCTCGATATTGTGTTCGCCCTGGCCCAGGCTGTCGTCGATCTGGACGATGACGTTGAGGCCGCGACGTTCCAGGAGCGACTGCAGATAGGCGCGCTTGTGGTTCAGGATGTAGAGGCCGACGGCGGTGCAGACCTTCAGCACCACGACGCCTGCGCCGTTCTTGCCGGCCTCGATGTCGACCGCGCGCAGGGTCATCAGGGCGGCGGATTCGGCCGAGCGGATGCGGCCGGTGCCCTGGCAGTGCGGGCAGGCCTCGGTCGCGCCCTCGATCACGCCCAGGCGGCGACGCTGGCGGCTGATCTCCATCAGGCCGAAGGGCGAGATGCGGCCCATCTGGATGCGGGCGCGGTCGGAGGACAGGGCCTCCTTCAGCACGCGCTCGACGGCGCGGTTGTTCTTGCCCTCATCCATGTCGATGAAATCGATGACGACCAGGCCGGCGAGGTCGCGCAGGCGCAGCTGGCGGGCGGCTTCCTCGGCCGCTTCCATATTGGTCTTGAACGCCGTCTGTTCGACGTTGCGTTCCTTGGTGGCGCGGCCCGAGTTGACGTCGATGGCCACCAGGGCTTCGGTCTGGTTGATGACCAGATAGCCGCCGGACTTCAGCGGCACGACCGGCTGATGGATCTGCGTCAGCAATTCCTCGATGCCGTTGGCCGCGAACAAGGGGCGCGAGCCGCGATACAGGTGAACCTTCTTGGCCTGGGCCGGCATCAGCACGCGCATGAAGTCGCGCGCCTCCTTGAAGCCCTCGACGCCCTCGACCTGGATGCCGTCGAAGTCCTTGTCGAACATGTCGCGCACGGCGCGGCGGACCAGATTCTCTTCCTCGTAGATCACCGAGGGGGCGTGAGAGGCGAGGGTGGTCTCGCGGATCGTCTCCCACAGGCGCAGCAGATATTGATAATCGCGCTTGATCTCGGCCTTGGTGCGCTTGGCGCCCGCCGTGCGGATGATCAGGCCCATGCCCTTGGGCACTTCCAGGGCCGAGACGGCGCTCTTCAGGCGACGACGGTCCGAGGTGTTGGTGATCTTGCGCGAAATGCCGCCGCCCTTGCCGGTGTTGGGCATCAGGACGCAGTAGCGGCCGGCCAGCGACAGCCAGGTGGTCAGGGCCGCGCCCTTGGCGCCGCGCTCATCCTTGACGACTTGGACCAGCAGGATCTGGCGGCGCTTGATGACGTCCTGGATCTTGTAGCGACGCATCAGGCGGCGCTTCAGCCGCTCTTCGTCGGCCAGCGCCGATTCGGGATCGACATCGTCGCCGGTCGATTCGCGGTCGAGATCGTCTTCGTCCTCGTCGTCGTGCGCCTCGGCCATGATGGCTTCGCGGTCGGCGACGGGGATCTGGTAGTAGTCGGGGTGGATTTCGTTGAAGGCGAGGAAACCGTGACGATTGCCGCCGTATTCAATGAAGGCGGCCTGCAGGCTGGGCTCTACGCGGGTGACCTTGGCGAGGTAGATATTGCCGCGAAGCTGGCGCTTCGCACGGGATTCGAAATCGAATTCCTCAATCTTGCGCCCGTCCACGATGGCGACCCGGGTCTCCTCGGGATGCGCCGCATCGATCAGCATTGTCTTTGACATGGAAAGTCTCTCTCTGGCGCGCGCAGGCCGACCGTCCCGGATCTCCGGACAGGGTCATGGCGGCTCGCCGAATGAAGGTGAGGGCCGGCGCGCGCGACATCCCCTCGCCGAAAACGGCGAAGAAGGCTTGATCAAGCCGTTGGGGAACGCAGGCGGAAAGGCCCATTAAGTCGTCGGTCCTGAACCGGGCGCGCCAATCCCTTGGGAAGGCCGCGTCCCTGGTCCGCTCTTCGAACCATCGGCCAGGCCGGGGCGGTTCTAGGATTGGTGAAAGTCAACGCCGCGAGGAGGGCGCGCCAAGATCCGCAGAGGCGAAATCGGCGCGATCGGTTCGCGAGCGGTCACAGCATAGTCATGCAACGGGAGAATTAAAAGGCGCTCGCCTTAACCCCCTGAATACGAGCCTCTGTCATGATGAGGTTCAAGTAGGCTTAAACCGGGTTCGCCGACGCAGATGAGCGGTCGCGTTTTGACAGGTCTGATGCGCTGGGGCGCGAAGGAGTGGGCGATGACCGCCCTGGCCTTCGTGGTCATCTGCATGGTCGGTCTGTCTGCAACGCGCGGTTTCGCCTGGGGCGCGCAGGGCGATGTGCTGGCGGTGCGCTTCGGCGCCGACGGCGATCGGACCCGCGTCGTCATCGATCTGGACAAGACGGCGCAGGGACGCGTCATCGACGCGGGCGGCGAGGGCCGGGTGGTCCTGGCCCTCAGCGGTGTTGCGCCAGGGCGCGGTCTGAACGGCGGCGGTTCGGGTCTGGTGCGCTCCTATGAGGTCACGTCGTCCGGCGGTTCGTCGCGGGTTCAGCTGGAACTGGCGCGCGGCAGCGAGATCGAACGGCGCTTCCTGCTGCCGCCCGGCGACGGTGTCAGCCATTATCGGTATGTCGTCGATCTGAAGGCGACGGGCGCCGCCGCGCGCGCCTCGACCACGCCGGCGCCGCGCACCAGCGCGCCGCCGCGCCGCGCCGAACGTCCACTGATCGTCATCGACGCCGGCCATGGCGGCAATGATCCCGGCGCCAGCGGCGCAAGCGCCCAGGAAAAGCAGGTTACGTTGGCCGCCGCTCTGGCGTTGAAGGCCGAGCTCGAGAAAAACGGTCGTTATCGCGTGCGCCTGACCCGGACCGACGACCGCTATGTCGACCTGTATCGCCGCGTCTCCATCGCGCGGCAGGCCGACGCCGATCTGTTCATTTCCTTGCACGCCGACGCCGGCGCCGATCCGGCGCTACGCGGGGCCAGCGTCTATACCCTGTCGGAGCAGGGCGCCGGCCGGGCCGTGCGCGAGTTCACACGCGGCGACAACTGGCATCGTGAGCTGCATCTGCCGGGCCGCGACCCGTCGGTGGATCGCATCCTGCTGGACATGACCCAGCGCGCGACCCAGAACCGCTCCGCCCAGTTCGCGCGCGTGTTGCTGACGCACCTGGAAGGCTCGGACCATCCTCTTTTGCGCCGCAGCCATCGCGATGCGGGTCTGGCTGTGCTCCTGGCGCCCGACGTGCCGGCCGTGCTGCTGGAAATGGGCTTCATCACCAATCCCGAGGATGAGCGGCTTCTGACCGACGAGCGTGCGCGCCGTCGCCTGATGAAATCGGTGGCGGACGGCATCGATCGCTATTTCCGCGAGCCGTCGAGCCCGATGATGGCCGCCGCGAACAGCCAGGCCGCCGGTCAGCCCTGACCCGGCGCAACCAAGCCGGCCGTCGCCGGTTTCGGCACCATGAAAAAAGCGATTGTCACAGGCGGATCAGGCCTGATCGGAACGGGCGTCTGTGACGCCTTGCTGGCCAAGGGATGGGAGGTCGCCTCCTTCGACCTGAAGCCGGGTGATGGCGAGGCCCGTCATATCGACTGCGATCTGGGTGATGAGGGCTCGGTCAAACAGGCGTTCGAGACGTTGGGTTGGTCGTCGCTGGACCTGCTGGTCAACAACGGGGGCATCGCCGATCCGGTGAACGGCCCGCTGGCTGAGCTGTCGCTGGCGGACTGGCGCAAGACCATCGACAGCCATCTGACCGGCGCCTTTCTGATGAGCCGCGCCGCCATTCCGATGCTGAACGAGGGCGGCGCCATCGTGAACATGATCTCGACGCGCGCCCTCATGTCCGAGCCGCACACCGAGGCCTATGCGGCGTCCAAGGGCGCGCTGTTCGCCCTGACCCACGCCCTGGCGATCAGCGAAGGCCCTCGGATCCGCGTTAACGCCATCGCGCCCGGCTGGATTTCGGACGGCGAGGATTTGCGTCCTGTCGATCACAAACAGCATCCGGTCGGCCGCGTCGGCCGCGCCCAGGACATCGCCGGGGCCGTGCTCTATCTCGCCGAAGCGGGCTTCGTCACGGGCCAGGTGCTGACCGTGGACGGCGGCATGACGCGCAAGATGATCTACGCCGACTAGGCGGTCAGGCCAGGCCGGCCTTCTTTAGCGTCTTCCAGGCTTTGATCACGCGTTGCAACTTGGCCTCGGCGCTGCGGTCGCCGCTGTTGGTGTCGGGGTGAAACCGCTTCAGCAGCTCGTGATACTGGGCCTTGATCTTCGCCTTGTCCGCGCCGGGATCCAGATCGAGGTCGGCGAGGGCGGCGCGTTCCAGCTTGCCGATGCGGCGGTCCTCGGTCGCGGATTGCGGCGCCTGATCGCCCTTGCGCCCGAACAGGCCGAAGCTGTCGCGCCATGAGCCGGCGCCGGTGGTGTTCGAGGTGCCCATCTTGGCGGCGAAAGCGGCGGCTTCGCGCGTGAACTTGCCGGCCTGCATCTCCCAGGTCGGGCGCCCGCCGGTCATGGCCTCGTTTTCCTGGGCGGCGCGAATCTCGCCCTCGGTCATGCCGGCGTAGAAGTTCCAGCCCTTGTTGTATTCGCCGGCGTGCGGCTGGCAGAATTCGTAGAAGTCGTTCAGACGCTCGCGCGACTTGGGCGCCTTGGCCGCAGCAGCCCGGCGGCAATCGGGCCACTGGCACGGCTTTTCGCCCGGCTTCAGATGCAGGACGTCGGCTTTCGCCGCCTCTTCCTCGGGCTTGGGCGGCTTCACCCTAATGTCGGTGAAGCGCGGCTTGTATTGAAAGGAGGCGGACATCAGCCGAAGTGTAAGCCCGATTGGGACAGCATCAAGGAATCGATCATGTCTGAAGGCCCGGTGGCGACGATTATTCGTGCAAAACTGACGGCAGGGCTGTCGCCCCTGCGTCTGCAGGTCGAGGACGACAGCTGGCGGCACGCCGGTCATCATCATGAAGGCGGAATGGACGCCAAGCCTGGCGGCGAAAGCCACTTCAATCTGGTGATAGTGTCCGCCGCTTTCCAGGGGCAATCGCGGCTGGCGCGACAGCGCGCGGTCAACGCCCTGCTAAAGGACGAGATGGCCGGACCGGTCCACGCCCTTTCGATCAATGCGCTGACGCCGGAGGAGGCTGGCTGAGCGAAAGAACTGCGTTCACATCGTCTTAGAACCTTCGTCTTAGCGTCATTCGACCAAACAGAACGTGGGGATCTGGGCTTATGGTGGAATCAGACGGCGTCGCGAAGGCGCTCGAAGGCGAGCAACGCGCCGGAGACGCGGCCCAGGCGCTGACCGCCATCCTGCAGACGCAGTATCTCCGCTACATGATCATCGCCTCGTGGGGCGTGGGTCTTCTGGGCACCGTCGGCTTATGGCCCGCGCTTCTGTGGTTCGGCGGCACGCTGGCGGCCGGGTCGCTGCGGGGAATCGTCGAACATCGCCTGAGCCATCGCGTCGGCACCAACTGGGGCGTGATCTTCCCGATTGTGGCCACGGTGACGACCGGCGCCTGGGCCATTGCACCTCTGATGGCCTGGTTCTCGCCCACCGAGTTCGGACGGCCCCTGGCCCTCGCCCTGCTGATTTCCGGCTATGTGCTGGTGTTCGCTCAGCTTCGCAGCTCGCCGCGTCAGGCCCTGATCATCTCTTCGCCCTACGGCGCGGCCGCGACGATCATTCTGTTCAGCCTGTGGGGCACCAACGCCTTCTGGTCGATGCTGGCGGTCCTGCCGTTCACAGCCGCGGGTCTGTTCGTGCTGGTGACCATGACCCTGCTGCGCGAAGACCGCATTCGGGCCTTCCAGTCGCATCAGGCGCATCTGATCGAGGAACTGGAAGCGGCCCGCGACAAGGCCAACGCCGCCAATGACGCCAAGTCGAACTTCCTGGGCGTGATCTCGCACGAACTGCGCACCCCGATGAACGGCGTGCTGGGCGCGGCCCAACTGCTCAGCGCAACGCGACTGGAGACGACGCAGCGCGAGTATCTGTCGATCATCCGCAACTCCGGCGACAATCTGTTGTCGTTGCTGAACGACATCCTCGACATGACCAAGATCGAGGCGGGCAAGATGAACTTCGAGGTCGTCGACATCGTCATCGAGGGTTTGAACAAGCGCATCACCGGCCCCTTCGAAGCGCAGGCCGAAGCCAAGGGCCTGACGTTCGTCACGACCGTGGAGGGCGAGATTCCGACGGTGGTGCGCGGCGATCCGCTGCGCGTCTGTCAGGTCGTGCAGAACCTGCTGTCCAATGCGGTCAAGTTCACCGAGGCGGGCGAAATCCACTATCTCGTGCGGGGCCACCGCATTTCGGACCAGCGCGTGCGGTTCGAATTCGTCGTCCAGGATAGCGGCGCAGGGATTGCAGCCGCCGATCTGGAGCGGCTGTTCATGCCCTTCACCCAGGTCGATACCTCCTCCACGCGGCGGTTTGGCGGCACGGGTCTGGGCCTGACCATCGCGCGACGCATGGCCAACATCATGGGCGGCGACATCACCGTGACGTCCAAGCTCGCCGAGGGCTCGTGCTTCACCCTGGAAATCGAGGCCGAGGTCGTGGAATGGGCCAAGCCGGTCGCTGCGGCCGAGGTTCATGCCGAGATTGAAGGCGGCGAATCGCTGCGCGTCCTGGTGGTCGAGGATCATCCGGTGAACCGCATGATCCTGGAGGCCTGGATGAGCTCGGCCAGCCACGTCACCTCGACGGCCGAGAACGGCCAGGTCGCGGTCGATATCGCCAAGGATCAGCCGTTCGACCTGATCATCATGGACGTGAACATGCCGGTCATGGACGGACTCACCGCAACCCGCATCATCCGCGAGGGCGGCCAGAACGCCGGCACCCCGATCGTGGTCCTGTCAGCCTCGGCGCGTCATGAGGATCACGAAGCCGGTCTTCAGGCGGGCGCCGACGCCTATCTGAACAAGCCGATCGATTTCGGCGCTTTGGCCGCCCTGATGGGTCGCGTCAGCGGCGGTCGCGACGCGGTCGCGCAAATGGCGCTGCCGTCATCAGAGGCCTCCGTCGCCGCCTGATTGCGGCGATCCTGTGTTAGCGACATGAACCTAGCCCGAGGACGCCGGTTCAGGCGCGCCTCAGTCGCCGTGCTCCATAACTGCACCCAAGCCGATGGTCTTCGGCGCAGATGGAGACACGATCATGAAAAAGATCCTGACCACAACAATGGCCGCTCTGATGGCCACGACCACCTTGGGCGCAGCCGGAGCAGCCTCGGCGCAGTCTCGCGGAGATCACCGCTACGAACGTCATTACGACCGTCACGACTACCGCCAGGATCGCCGCGATTACCGCCGCGAGCTGCGCGAAGAGCGTCGCGACTATCGCCAGCAGCAACGGGCCTATGAACGCTGGCAGCGTGCGGAACGTCGTTACAACGCCCCGCGCTATGTCCCGCCGCGCGGCTACGCGGTCCGGACCTGGAGCTATGGTCAACGGATGCCGTCCTACTACCGCACCAACGCCTATGTGGTGAACGACTATAACCGCTATGGCCTGCGCGCGCCGCCTCGTGGCTACCAATATGTCCGCAGCGGCAATGACGTGGTGCTCGCCGCCGTCGCCGGCGGCCTGATCACCGCGGTGATCGCCGGCCTGTTCAACTGATCCGTCAAGGATTTGAGATGCGCCCCGGAGGGAAACCTCCGGGGCGTTTTTCGTTTTGAAGAGGACGGCGACGCTTCCGGCGCCCAAGATGGATGACGATGCGCGCCTTCGCCGAGCTTCTGGATCGCCTGTCCCTGACGGCCTCGCGCAACGCGAAGCTGGTGCTGGTGCGCGACTATCTGAGGGCGACGCCTGATCCCGACAGGGGATGGGCGCTGGCGGCCCTGACCGGCGACCTGACGTTCGACGCGGCCAAGCCGGCCATGATCCGAAAGGCGGTCGAGGGGCGGGTCGACAGTGTGCTGTTCGGCTGGTCCTACGACTATGTGGGCGATCTGGCGGAGACGGTGGCCCTGATCTGGCCCGTGACGCCTGATCATCGGCCGAACCGCGAGCCCGAGTTGGCCGAGGTCGTGGAGGCGTTGAGAACCGCCACGCGGACGGAGGTGCGCGGTGTTCTGGAAGGCTGGCTGGATGCGCTGGAGCCGAAAGGGCGCTGGGCGCTGCTGAAGCTGATGACCGGGGCCTTGCGCGTCGGCCTGTCGGCGCGGCTGGCCAAGACGGCGGCGGCCATGATGCGCCCGGACGCGGTGATGGCGCCGCCCTCGCCGGACGGGGACGAGGCGCAGATGACGCTGGAGGCGTTGGACGCCTCTGCCATCGAGGAAGTCTGGCATGCGGTCGAGCCGCCCTATGCCGATTTGTTCGCCTGGCTGGAGGGCAGGGCGGAGCGGCCCAGCCCGGATGCGCCCGGCCGGTTCCGACCCGTCATGCTGGCCGTCGCCATCGATGAGGCCGTGGATCTGCCCAAACTGTCGCCCGCCGACTATGCGGCCGAATGGAAGTGGGACGGCATCCGGGTTCAGGCGGTGCTGGAGGGCGAGGTCCGCAAACTCTATTCCCGAACCGGCGACGAGATTTCGGCCGCCTTTCCAGACGTGATGGAAGCCCTGGCGTTCGAAGGCGCGATCGATGGCGAGCTGATCGTCTGGCGCGACGGGGCGGTCGCGCCGTTCGGGGACCTTCAGCAGCGGCTGAACCGCAAGTCGGTGGACGCCAAGGCGATGCAGGCCTTTCCGGCGGCGGTCGTCGCCTATGACCTGCTGGCCCAGGATGGCGAGGATCTGCGCGGCCTGCCGCTGCGCGAGCGTCGGGCGTGTTTGGAAGCCCTGGTCAACGGTCATAATGGCGAGCGACTGCATCTGTCGCCGGTGGTCGATTATGCGGATTGGGAACAGTTGGCGCGGTTGCGCGCCGATCCGCCGGTCGGGGCGGCGGCCGAGGGACTGATGCTGAAACGCTGGGACAGCCCGTATCTGGCGGGGCGACCCAAGGGGCCGTGGTTCAAGTGGAAGCGCGACCCGCACGTCATCGACGCCGTCCTGATGTACGCCCAGCGCGGCCACGGCAAACGTTCCAGCTTCTATTCCGACTACACCTTCGGCGTCTGGACGCCGGAAGGGGCGCTGACGCCGGTGGGCAAGGCCTATTTCGGCTTTACCGACGAGGAGTTGAAACAGCTCGACAAGTTCGTGCGCGACCACACCATCGACCGGTTCGGGCCGGTGCGGTCGGTGCGGGCCGAGCGGGATTTCGGCCTGGTGCTGGAAATCGCCTTCGAGGGACTGAATCGCTCGACCCGGCACAAGTCGGGCGTGGCCATGCGCTTCCCGCGCGTCAGCCGCATTCGCTGGGACAAGCCGGCGCGAGAGGCCAACACCATCGACGACGTCATGGACCTGCTGGACGCCATCGAAAGCGGCGGCGGACGGATCGCAAAGGGCTGAAATCCGGCTTTCGGGGGTTCCAATCGGCGCACCAGGCGTTAGACCCGGCCTCATGTCTCTGCCTCTTTCCAACGATGTCGCCGAAGCGGCCGCCGCAGGGCGCAAGGCCGTTTCGATCGACGCCGCCGTGATCGCCAAGCTGACCGACATGGCGGGTGATTTCGCGATCAATCTGACGATCGCCATCCTGATCTTCGTCCTGACGGTCTTTGCGGCGAAATGGGCGGCTCGGGCGGCGCGCAACACCCTGTCGCGGGTCAAGGGCTTCCGCCACGATCCGACGGTCCTGAGCTTTGCGGTCCAGGTGGTGCGGGTGGTGGTGTTCATCATCGGCATGATCGCCGTGCTTCAACGCCTGGGCGTACAGACGACGTCGATCATCGCGGTGCTGGGCGCGGCGTCGCTGGCGGTGGGTCTGGCTTTGCAGGGCACGTTGTCGAACGTGGCGTCGGGGATCATGCTGCTGGTGCTGCGGCCCTATCGCGTCGGCGACGTGGTCGATGTCGGCGGGATGAGCGGCACGGTGCAGCGACTGGACCTGTTCACGACCCAGCTGTCCAACGCCAACAACCACAAGATCGTCATTCCGAACTCCAAGGTCCTGAGCGACCCGCTGACCAATCTGACCGGCCAGCAGACCCGCCGGATCGAGATCAACTTCACGGTCGGCTATGGCGACGATCTGAACCAGGCGCGCTGCGTGCTGGCGGATATGGCCGCCGCACACGACAAGGTGCTGCACGATCCCCATCCGTGGACCGGCGTAACGGGCCTGCTGGACAGTTCGGTTCAGGTGACGCTGCACGCCTGGGTCAAGGTCGGCGACTGGTGGCAGACCCAGGCCGATCTGATGCAGGGCGGCAAGGAGGCGCTGGACGCCGCCGGGATCGAGATTCCGTTCCCGCACCAGGTCGCCGTGCCTTATGGCGATGAGGATGTGGTCCCGGTCGTGCGCGTCCGCACGGTCGATGACAGCACTGCCGATCTGAAGGCGACGAACCGTTGATGCGTTACGATTTCGGCTCCGATAACACCGCCGGCATGGCGCTGAGCGCCATCGAAGGCCTGGTCCGCGCCAACAAGGGGTTCGCCCGCGCCTATGGCGCCGACGACACCACGGCGCGCGCCGCCGACCAGATTCGCCAGCGTCTGGACGCCGACGCAGAGGTGCGTTTTGTTTTCAGCGGGACGGCGGCCAACGCCATCGCCCTGTCGATGTTGGCCCAACCCTATGAGGCGGTGCTGGCGCATCATGCGGCGCATATCTGCACCGACGAGACGGGGGCGCCGGGCTTCTTCGGTCACGGCGTCGGCCTGATCGGGCTGCCGGGGTTCTCGGGCAAGATCGATCCATTGGCCCTGCAGGCGCAGTTGGGCGAACCCGAAGTCGGGCATCGTCAGCCGCCCGCCGCCCTGTCGCTGACACAGGCCACGGAATATGGCTCTGTCTATACCGAAGAGGAACTGCGCCACCTGACCGAACCGGCCAAGGCGCTGGGCTACGGCGTTCACATGGACGGAGCGCGCCTGACCAATGCGGTCGCCGCCGGTTTCGACCTTAAGGACATTCCGCGCCTGGGCGTGGACGTATTGGTGTTCGGCGGGGCCAAGGCGGGCGCCAACTGCGCCGAGGCGATCGTGCTGTTCGACAAGAGCCTGGCGCGGCGATTGGACAACCGGCTGAAGCAGGCGGGCCAGACGTCGTCCAAGACGCGTCTGCTGTCAGGTCCGATGCTGGGGCTGCTGGAAAGCGGCGATTGGGAATCGGGCGGCGCCCACGCCAATCTGATGGCGCAGCGCTTGGCGGCCGGCATTGCGGGGCGGTCGCCCTTCGTCCTGGCCCATCCGGTGGAGGCGAACGCCGTCTTCGTGCGGATGCCGCCAGAGGCGCACGCCCGCCTGAACGAAATGGGCTGGGCCTGCTACGCCTTCGATGACGGTTCGGTGCGCTTCGTCTGTTCGTGGGCGACGCAGGAAGCGGCCGTGGACGAGTTGATCGAGGCGGTGGCCGGTCTGGGCTGAGCGACGAATCCCCGCTTGCGCGCCAGCGTGGCCTTTCCCCGGTCGCATTGGCTTTCCATATGCGGATCATGGCGATGCGAGGCGAACGCTCCGGCGGCAGGCGTGACCCGATGGTCAAGGCGCAGCAGGCAGGGAGCCCACAGGACAAGACGGACGGACCTCCGACGCTGACGGCGCTGGCGGACCTTGCGCGGCTGGTGGCTAGATCCGGCGCGCCGCATCTGAAACTGCGGCTGATCTCGGCCATCCTGCTGACGCTGGCGGGCAAGGGGCTGGGCGTCCTGGCGCCGCTGGTGCTGGGCGCGGCGGTCAACCGTCTGGCGGCGGGGCAGGGCGCAGCGACCGCCGTCGGCCTGGGCTTTGCGGCCTTCGCCATCGGTTGGGCCCTCGTGCGGTTTCTGTCGGCGGCCTCGCCCCTGGTGTCGGACGTGGTGTTCGCGCCGGTGCGCGCCGCCGCCCAGCGCGCAACGGCGGCCGAGGCCTTCGCCCATGCGCTGAGCCTGTCGCTGGATTTTCACCAGACCAAACGCTCCGGCGCCCTGTCGCGGACGATGGACCGGGGATCACGCGCGGTCGACTTCCTGCTGCGCATCCTCGCTTTCAACCTGGTGCCGACGGGGGTGGAGCTGGTGCTGGCAGCCGGGGTGCTGGGCGCCAAATACGACTGGCGTTTCGCCGCCGTCGCGGTGGTCGTGGTCGTCATCTACACCGCCGCCACCTTCGCCATGTCCAACTGGCGGCTGGAGCATCGCCGGATCATGAATGCGGCCGATTCCGAGGCCGCCGGCGTCTCGGTCGACGCCTTGCTGAACTATGAGACGGTCAAGTCGTTCGGGGCCGAGACGCGCGCGGCCCAGACCTATGACCGGGCGCTGGGCGACTATGCCGAGGCGTCGCTGAAGGCCAACAGTTCGCTGAACATGCTGAACGGGATGCAGGCCCTGGTGATGAACCTGGGCCTGGGCGTCATGGCGGTGATGGCCGGGTTCGAGGCGTCGGCCGGAAGGATGGGGCCGGGCGACGTGACGGCCGCGGTTCTGATCATGATCTCGCTTTACGCGCCGCTGAACATCCTGGGCTTCGCCTATCGGGAAATCCGTCAGTCCTTCATCGACATGGAGGAGATGCTGAAGGTGACGCGACAGACGCCGCAGGTCGCCGATGCGCCGAACGCCGTCGCCCTGCCGCGGCCGGTCGATGCGCGCGGGGCGTCGGTGGCGTTCGAGGGCGTCGGCTTCCGCCACGACGCGCGGGCCAATGGGCTGGAGGACGTCAGCTTTTACGCCGCGCCGGGCACGACGACGGCGCTGGTCGGGCCCTCCGGCGCTGGCAAGTCCACCATCGTCAAACTGGCGCTGCGCCTGCTCGATTCGCAGGAAGGGCGCGTCCTGATCGACGGCCATGATGCGCGCGAAGTGACCCAGGCTTCGCTGCGGTCGGCGGTGGCCCTGGTCCCGCAAGACGTGGCGCTGTTCAACGACACCCTGGCCGCCAACATCGCCTTCGCCCGGCCCGAGGCGGACGAGGCGCAGGTGTGGGCGGCGGCCGAGGCGGCGGAACTGGCCGACTTCATTCGCGGCTTGCCGGACGGGATGCAGACCAAGGTCGGCGAACGGGGGCTGAAGCTGTCGGGCGGCGAACGCCAGCGGGTAGGCATCGCCCGCGCTCTGCTGGCCGATCCGTGCATCCTGATCCTGGACGAGGCGACCAGCGCCCTAGACAGCCGCACCGAGGCCGCGATCCAGAAGACGCTGCGCAAGGCCAGGAACGGCCGCACGACGCTGGTGGTCGCACACCGGCTATCGACCGTGGCGGATGCGGACCAGATTTTGGTGCTGAAGGCCGGGCGGATCGTCGAACGCGGCGGGCACCACGAACTGGTGGCCCGACAGGGCGGGGAATATGCGGCGCTGTGGCGCAAACAGACGCGTGGCGGCAAGACGCCTCAGATGGCCGACTGATCGGCGGTCGGAAGCTTCTTTCTCAGAACCTCATGCAGGTTCGTCAGGATGGCGGTCCGCGCGGCCTGCTCTTGCGGCGGGAGCGCCAGCAACAGTTTCATCGCCTGGGCATGGACCGTGGCGATGCGCCAGTCGAACCCGCCCTGGCGCGGTGCGGCGTCCAGCAGGTCGCACAGGCCCTTGGCCGCCGTGCACAGATCGTCCATCTCGAACGGGCTGGCCGCATCGATGATCTGGCTGGAGGCGGAATAGGCCAGATCCAGCCGCATCGGCTCGATCAGGTTCGGATCGGGCTTGGTCAGCAGAGCCGCGATATTGTCGCTGATGATGGCGCGGGCCTGTTCCTGAAGTCCGTCCAGATTGGCGCGGGCCTGGGCCAGGGCGACCCCGACGCTGACGCCGCCGGGGCGATCCAGCATCTCTGCCAGACGCGACTTGCGCTGAGTGTGGGTGATGACGGTCATAGGGCCAGACTCTCCATCCCCTTCGCCTTGCGGATCATGTCGGCGCGACGTTCCACGTCTTCATAGCCGGTGTGCCGGAACCGGCGATCCGGCCCCAGGTAGTCGCCGACCTCCAAGAAGGGCCGGCTGTCGCGCGCCACCCAAAGGATGCGCTCCAGCAGAAGGGCCGGGCTGAAGGGCTTGGTGACGACGAAGTTGGCGCCGCAGTCCCGCGCCTCGGCGACGCGCCCGCGACGAATGTGGCTGGCGGTCATGATGACGGGGGTGAAGGCGTTGGGATTGGGGCCGGAGCGACGCAGCCAGCGCACCAGTTCGAACCCGTCGATGTCGGGCATGTCGGTATCGACGACCAGCAGATCGACGGGCTTGTCGGTCAGCAGCTTCTTGGCTTCCATGCCCGTGCCGCACGCATAGGTCGGCCGAATGCCGAAACCGGTCAGGGCGTTAGACGTCAGGGTCAGGGAGAAAGGCGAATCATCGACGATCATCGTGATCGCCCCGGCCAGGTTGAAGACGGCGCTTTCACGCAAGGACTCGCCGCCGCTCATGGCGCGAAGGCCCCGGTCTTTGCCGCCGCTGAACTCATGGCCGGTCGCAAACCCCGATGCCCCTGAACGAAGCGCCGAGCTTGGCAGACGAGGGTGGATGCTGCGTTAACGCTGGTCGCCAGAGCGACCGGGCGTCAGAGGGCGCCGATGGCGTAGAAGCGATCCGCGCGACGCTTCTTGATTTGCTGCGGCGTCAGGCCGTCGAAGCCCTTCAGCTCTTCGGCCAGCACGTCGCCGACATTGGCCATGGCCGTGTCGCGATCGGTATGGGCGCCGCCGACAGGCTCGTCGATCAGGCGGTCGACGATCTTCAGCTGCATCAGGTCCGGCCCGGTGATCTTCATCGCCATGGCCGCGTCCTTGGCCCGCGCGCCGTCCCGCCACAGGATGCCGGCGGCGCCCTCGGGCGAGATGACCGAATAGATCGAGTGCTCCAGCATCAGCACGCGGCTGGCCGCGGCGATGGCGATGGCGCCGCCCGAACCGCCTTCGCCCGTGATTGTGGCGATGGAGGGCACACCCAGGGTCAGGCAGCGCTCGGTCGAGCGGGCGATGGCCTCGGCCTGGCCGCGCTCCTCGGCGCCCAGGCCCGGATAGGCGCCGGCGGTGTCGATGAAGCTGAGGACCGGCAGGCCGAACTGTTCGGCCATGTCCATCAGGCGCACGGCCTTGCGATAGCCCTCGGGCCGCGCCATGCCGAAGTTGTGGGTGATGCGGGTCGCGGTGTCGTGACCCTTTTCGTGGCCCATGATGACGACGGGCCGGCCGCGGAACCGGGCCAGGCCGCCCAGGATGGCCTGGTCGTCGCCGAACTGACGGTCGCCGTGCAGCTCGTTCCAGTCGGTGAACAGGCTCTGGACGTAATCGATGAAGTGCGGACGCTGCGGATGACGCGCGACCTGGGTCTTCATCCAGGGGTCGAGGCCGGCGTAGGTCTTCTTGCGAAGCTGCTCGGCCTTTTTGCGTAGGCCCTCGATCTCATGGTCGATGTCGCCCGAGGTGTCGGCCAGCAGCGACAGCTCTTCGATCTTGGCTTCCAGATCGGCGATCGGCTTTTCGAAGTCGAGATAGTGCGTGGCCATCAAGGCGTCCGGGAACTGCAAACGGGCGAAAGCGCCCTTGGGGAAGGCGCGCGAACCTAGAGAGGTCAACGCCGCCGGGCAAGCGGGGGTTCAGTCGTCGCGCGCCAAGGGGTGGTTTTGGTGGACGACCTGGGCCAGGCGATCGGTGGCGACGTGGGTGTAGATCTGGGTCGTGGCGATGTCGACGTGACCCAGCAGGGTCTGGACGACGCGTAGGTCCGCGCCGCCTTCCAGCAGATGGGTGGCGAAGGCGTGGCGTAGGACGTGGGGGCTGACGCGGGCGGGGTCGATACCGGCCGTGATCGCCGCCTCGTCCAGCAGTTGGGCGAAACGGCGCGGAGTCAGGTGGCCGGTGCGGCCGGAGGAGGGGAAGAGCCAGGGGCTGTCGGGCGCCTCCGGCCTGCGCTTCGCGTCGCGGACGACGAGCCAGGCCTTGATCGCTTCGCGGGCGGAGGCATTGAGGGGCGCGAGCCGTTCCTTGCCGCCCTTGCCGCGCACGATCAGATAGGCGGGGTCGCGCCGAACGGCCTCGACTTTCAGCCCCAGCAGTTCGGACACCCGCAGGCCGGAGGCGTAGGCCATCTCGACCAGGGCGACCAGGCGCAGGCCCGCCGCGGCGTCACGGGCGGCCGATGCGGCCAGCAGGGCGTCGATCTCGTCGCGACTCAACACCTTCGGCAGGGACCGGCCCTGTTTGGGGGCGTCGAGACGGCGCGAGGGGTCGTCGGTGCGCCACCCCTCGGCCAAGGCGAAGCGGTAGAACTGGCGCGCCGAGGAGCGGCGACGGGCGGCGGTGGCGGCGGACAGACCGCGCCGCGACAGGTCCGCGAACCAGCCCTCGACCGCTTCGGCGTCGGCCTTCATCAGCCCGCCGGCGTCCGACAGCGCCATCTCCGCGTCCGCCAGATCGCGGCCATAGGCGGACAGGGTGTGGGGCGAGGCGTCGCGTTCGACCGCCATCATCTCCAGAAAGGCCTCGATCTGGGGCGTCATGCGGCGATCCGCAGCCTGAACGACTGGCGCAAGGTCAGGCTTGGTGTAGAGGTTTTCTGGATCATGCCTGCCCGCGCCGCCGCCTTCGCCTTACTTTCGACCGACCGTTCCGCCGGAGCCGCCGGATGAGGCGGCGCGCGAATCCGGGTCCGATCCGCACCATAGCCCTGGTCGGCCTGATGGGGGTGGGCAAATCGTCGGTCGGTCGTCGGCTGGCCAACCGGCTGCGGCTGCCGTTTGCGGACGGGGATGTGGAGATTGAGGCGGCGGCCGGAATGACCGTGTCGGAAATCTTCGCCGCCCTGGGCGAGGCCGAGTTCCGCGCGGGCGAGGCGCGGGTTATCCGCCGACTGCTGGAGGGGCCGCCCATCGTGCTGGCGACCGGCGGCGGGGCGATGATGAACCCGGAGACGCGGGCGCTGCTGAAGGCCAAGGCCGACACCGTCTGGCTGAGGGCCGATCTGGCGGTCATCGCGGAGCGCGTGGCGCGGCGCGACACGCGGCCCCTGCTGCGCGGCAAGGATCCGCTGGAGGTGCTGACGGGCCTGGCCGAGGCGCGCTATCCCATTTACGGCGAGGCCGATGTGACGGTGGATGTCGGGCAGGGCTCGCACGGCCAGGCGGTGGACGCCATTCACAAGAACCTGCGCCGACACTGGCGGCAGAGACGACGCACGGAGACCCCGCAATGACGATCATTCCGGTCAGCGGCGGGGCCTTTGCCGCCTATGACGTCGTGGTGGGACGCGGGCTGCTGGCGAAGGCCGGCGCACACATCGCGCCGTTGGCCAAGGGGCGGACGGTCATCATCACCGACGAGACGGTTGCGGGCATCCACGCCGATACCCTGACCGCGTCGCTGACGGCGGCGGGCGTGACCAGCGAGATCGTGGCGGTGCCGGCGGGCGAGGGCTCCAAGTCCTTCGCCGAGCTGGAGCGCGTCCTGGACCGACTGCTGGAGATCGGGCTGGATCGCAAGGACGTGGTCATCGCCCTGGGCGGTGGTGTCGTCGGCGATCTGGCCGGCCTGGCGGCGGCCCTGTTCATGCGCGGCATCGATTTCGTGCAAATCCCGACGACCCTGCTGGCCCAAGTCGACTCGTCCGTCGGCGGCAAGACGGCCATCGATACGCCGCGCGGCAAGAACCTGGTCGGCGCCTTTCATCAGCCGCGCCTGGTGCTGGCGGACATCGACGTGCTGGCGACGCTGCCGGAACGCCAGGTGAGGTCCGGCTGGGCCGAGGTGCTGAAGCACGGGCTGATCTGCGACGCGGCCTTCTTCGACTGGCTGGCGGGCGAGGGGGCTGCGGGCGCCAAGGGCGATCCGGCGGCGCTGGAACGGGCGGTGATCCGCTCGGTCGAGATCAAGAGCGCGGTGATCGGCGAGGACGAGAAGGAGGCGGGGCGGCGCGCCCTGTTGAACCTGGGCCACACCTTCGGCCATGCGATCGAGACCGAGGTCGGCTTCGACGAAGGGGCGCTGGCGCACGGCGAGGCGGTCGCCTTGGGCTGCTGCATGGCCTTCCGATATTCGGCGCGCGAAGGACTGTGTTCGGCCGCCGATGTCGAACGGGTCGAGACGGTGGTCGCGGCGGCTGGGCTGCCCACCCGGCTGGATCAGGCGGGATCGTTCGCGGCCGACCGTCTGCTGGCCCTGATGGCGGGCGACAAGAAGGCCGAGGGCGGGGCGCTGACCCTGATCCTGGCGCGCGGCATCGGCCACGCCTTCGTCGCCAAGGGCGTGGATGCGGCCAAGGTACAGGCCTTCCTGATCGAGGAAGGCGCGACCGAGTGATGCAGATCGCCGCGGTCCCGCTGGAGGACCGCTTCGTGCGGCTGGAGCCGTTCGAGGAAGGACTGAAAGCCGAGGTCAAGGCCGCGCTGGATTGCGATCCTGAGGCCTGGGACATCATGGTCGCGCCGGCCTATGGCGATCATTTCGAGGTCTGGTGGAATGCCGCGCTGGCGGCGATGCAGACGCAGATGCGGATCGCCTATGCGGTGCGGCGGCGCTCGGACGGTGCGGTGGTCGGGACGACCAGCCTGTACGAGATCAACCCCGCCTATCGCCGCTGCGAGATCGGCTCGACCTTCTATCGGCCCGAGGCGCGGGGCGGGGCGATCAACCCGGCCTGCAAGCGGCTGTTGCTCGTTCATGCCTTCGACGCGGGCGCGGTGCGGGTCGAGATCATCACCGACGCCGTCAACGCCCACAGCCAGGCCGCCATCCTGAAACTGGGCGCCAAGGCCGAAGGCGTGCTGCGCAAGCACAAGATCACCTGGACCGGCCGGGCGCGCGATACCGCGGTGTTCGCGGTCATCGACGACGACTGGGCGGAAGTGCGCCAGACGCTGGACCGGCGGCTAACGGCCTTCGATTAGTCCACCGCCCGGCATTCCGTCGGCTGGCGGCCTTCGACGGACCAGGTGGCGAGGACGCCTTTGCCGCGCAGTTCGACGTTGGAGGCGCGGTACCAGATGCCGTCGGCGGCGCGTTCCTGATACAGGTCGATGGCCTCGCCGGACGAGTTGCGGATGGTGGCCATCTGGCGCGGGTTGTCGAAATCGACCGACAGGCGTTCGCCGTTGTCGCAAAGATAAACGGTGTGCACGACGCGGTTCAGGGTGCGGTCCTGGATTTCGGCGCCGGTGCGCTGGCGGGCGGTCTGGGCTTCGATGGCGCGCTCCTTGACCTCGTCGCCGGTGCGCGGCGCCTTGTCGGGATCGGCGCCGCAAGCGGTGAGGAGGGCCAGGGCGGCCAGGCCGCTGAACACGATCGACTGCGGCAGATCCGGCTTGAACAAGGTCTTTTCCCTCCACGGCCACGCCCAGCGGCGCAGCTTTTCGCGGCGTTCTAACGTGCGCCGCCTGTCGCCGTTCCCCGTCTTTGACGGAAGAAGGATTTGAGCAGCGACGACGCCTCGTCCGCCAGAAGGCCTGAGTCCGTCGTCGGCCGCCAGTGGCAGGTCGGCTGTTCGAACAGGCGCGGACCGTGGATGACGGCGCCGCCCTTGGGATCGTCGGCGGCCCACACGACGCGGCCGATGCGGGCGTGGCTGATAGCGCCCGCGCACATGGCGCAGGGCTCCAGCGTCACATAGAGGGTCAGGCCGGTCAGGCGATAGTTGTCCAGCGCCGTCGCCGCGCGCCGCATGGCGACGATCTCGGCATGGGCGGTGGGGTCGTGGGCCGCAATCGGACCGTTGGCGCCGGTCGAAATTACCTCACCTGAAGCAGGATCGACAAGAATTGCGCCCACGGGCACCTCTCCTGCGTCCGCCGCCGCTTGCGCTTGGTCCAGCGCCATGCGCATGAACCGCTCATCATGGTCCGCCATACAGACGACAACGACAAGAAGCCCCGCGCCCGTCAAGACGAACGGTCGCCCCGGCCCTTTAAATCCTCCGGTCCCCGCAAGAGCGGCGACGGGACGAGATCATTCGGCGACAAGCCGCGCGGCCCTCGCGAAGACGGCGCCAAGCGGTTCGGCGACAAGGCCGACCGCCCCCGCAGCGACAAGCCGCGCAGCGACCGGCCCCGCACTGATAAGGGCGGCAAGGACGGCAAGTCCAAGACGCCTGAGACGCCCCTGCGCGCCGAGCGAATCGCCAAGACCATGGCGCGCGCCGGCATCGCCTCGCGCCGCGAGGTCGAACGGCTGATCGGCCTGGGCAAGGTGGCGGTCAACGGTCGCATCCTCGACACGCCTGCGACGCTGGTGACGCGCGACGACGTGATCACCGTGGACGGCAAGCCGATCGGCGGGGCGCAGGCGACGCGCGTCTGGCGCTATCACAAGCCGGCGGGCCTGTTGACCAGCCACAGCGATCCGACGGGTCGCCCGACGGTGTTCGACGCCCTGCCGGCTGGTCTGCCGCGCGTGATCTCCGTCGGACGGCTCGACCTTGCGACCGAAGGCCTGCTGCTGCTGACCAACGACGGTGAACTGAGCCGGGCGTTGGAACTGCCCTCGACCTCGCTGGTGCGTCAGTACCGGGCGCGGGCGCGGGGCAAGATCACCCAGGAGCAGCTGGACGCGCTGAAGGACGGCGTGGTCGTGGACGGCGTCTCCTATGGTCCCATCGAGGCCAAGCTGGACAAGGCCAAAGAGTCCAAGTCCGAGGACGGCAAGGCGCCGGCGAACCTGTGGATCTCGGTGTCGATTACCGAGGGCAAGAACCGCGAAGTCAGAAAGGTGCTGGAATCCGTCGGCCTGACGGTCAACCGGCTGATCCGCCTGGCTTACGGCCCGTTCCGTCTGGATGTGCTGCCGGTCGGATCGGTGGAAGAGGTCGGGCCGCGCGTGATCCGCGAGCTGCTGGCCGACTACATCCGGCCCGAGAACCTGCCGACCGGCAATACGGTCGAGACGCCCGCGCCCATCCCCGGCCGTCGGGTGTCGACGCCCATCGTCAAGGGCCGGTCGGGTTCGGCCATGTCGGACCCGTCGCGCAAACCCAGCCGCGTCCGCGCCGCCGAGACGGCCCAAGCCGATGCGGTCGAGCGCCGCGAGCGTCCGCCCAAGAAGGAAGGCTGGGCCAAGGCCGCGCCCAGGTTCGAGCATTCCAAGAGCTTCAAGCCGCGCGAACGCACCGCGCCCGCCGGCGACCGTCCGGCGCGTGAGGCCAACTCCGGGAGGGATGGGGATCGGCCCAAGCGCGCCTTCAAGCCGCGCGACGACCAGTTCATCGACGACCGGCGCGGCAAGCCCGGCGGCGGCAAACCGGCGGGACGCGCCGGTTTCGGCCCCCGCGCCGGCGGCCCCGGCGGAAAGCCGAGCGGCGGCCGCGACTTCAAGCCTTGCACGGGCGGCGGCGGCAAGCCGGCCGGTCCGTCCGGAACCAGCGGACGCGGGCCAGGCGGCAAACCGCGCACGCCGCGCTGAGGATCGCCGCCGAGGACTGAGCGATGACGATCTCGACCGGGCGGTGCCTGTGCGGCGCCGTCACCTTCACCGCCACGCCGAACGGCGGGATGCACGCCTGCCACTGCCCCACCTGCCGACGGCAGTCGGGCGGCGTCCTGTTCAGCGTGGACTGCGGCGACAGCGTCGAGGTCACGGGCGAGGTGGCGACCTATGTGTCGTCCGAATGGGCGACGCGGCAGTTCTGCCCCGCCTGCGGGACCGGCCTGTTCTGGCGCTCGAACGACGGCGCGATCACCATGGTCTCGGCCCAGGCCTTCGACGATCCGTCGGTCTTTGTCCTTGAGGACGAGTTCTGCATCGAGAGCAAGCCGGCGACCTATGCGCTGGCGGGCGAGCGCCCGCGCCTGACGACGGACGAGCTGTGGGCGCAGTTCGCGCCGCCGCAGGATTGACGACAAGGGTTGCGACAGGGGGAATGGCGATGACGACGACGACAGCGGACCTGAGCCCGGCGAAGGGCGATCACAGCCTGGAACGGCTGCTGCTGTTCTCGGATGGGGTGTTCGCCATCGCCATCACCCTGCTGGCCATCGAACTGCATGTGCCCGAAGGCTGGAACGGGCGCTGGGCCAGCCTGTGGGCCGAGCGGTGGCCTATGTTCACCGCCTTTGCGCTGAGCTTCGCCATCATCGGCGTCTTCTGGAACACGCACCGGCGGGTGTTCGCCCGCATGATCGGCTTCAGCAACGGGGTGATGCTGTTCAACATGCTGGCTCTGGCCGGGGTGGTGTTGATGCCGTTCGCCACGACCCTGCTCTACGAGCAGCCGCGCAACGGGGAGGGGGCGTGGATCTATCTGAGCCTGGTGGCGCTGGTCGGCGTGATGCATGCCGGCGCCTATGGCTGGGCCGCCTTCGTGACAGATGCGATCCGGCCCCGACCGCATTGGGCGGTGCGCGCCACGGTGGTCGTGACCCATGCCCTGATGCCGGGGCTGGCCTGCGCGCTGAGCTTCTTTCTGATGGCGCGGGGCGTCGGGCTGCTGGCGGCCGTGACGGCGCTGGCGCTGGGGCTGTTGATCGCCGGCCGGGTGTGGGTCGGACGCCGCTTTGGCGGAGCCGCCTGATGCGGATCGTCGCCGGAAGCCTGAAGGGCCGGGCCATCGTCGCGCCGGAGGGGCAGGGCACACGTCCGACCTCGGACCGCGCGCGCCAGGCCGTGTTCAATGTGCTGGAACACGCCGCCTGGGGCGAGAGCCTGCAAGGCTTGCGGGTCATCGACCTGTACGCCGGATCGGGCGCCCTGGGGTTCGAGGCGGTTAGCCGGGGGGCGGGCTTCTGCCTGTTCGTCGAGACGGACGACGGGGCGCGCGGCGCCATCCGGGAGAACGCGGACGCCTATGGGCTGATGGGACGCACGCGGGTGCATCGCCGAAGCGCGACGGATCTGGGCGTGCGGCCAGGCCCGATCGCCGAGGCGTTCGACCTGGCCTTTCTGGACCCGCCCTATGGCAAGGGGTTGGGCGAACAGACGCTGGCGCGGCTGATCGAGGGAAGCTGGCTCAAGCCCGGCGCCCTGGTGGTGTTCGAGCGTGGATCGGACGAGCCGGAGATCGACACCCCCGGCTATCAGCGTCTGGACGCGCGCGACTATGGCGCGGCCAGGGTGTTGTTCCTGAAGGTGGCGGATCCCGCCGCCTGAGCGGAAAATGTGCACTGTAAGTTTTTACAGTGCACTTTCGTGCAGATTCTTGCGAGCGGATCGCAACGGGATCAGTCCTCGGGCGGCGGTCCCAGCAGGGCCTCGTCCTCCGCCTCGATCTCGCGCCGCATGTTTTCCATCGAGGCGGCCACCTCCACGCGGCTCATGCCCCTGAAGAAGTCCTTGTCGAAGGCGCGCGCCGCGCGGGTCAGTTCGTCGGCCAGGGCGCGCCAGCGGCGGGCGTCCGACGCGCGCCCGCCCTCGACCGCCTCGGCGAAGCGCAGGCGCGCGGTGCGGGCCAGGTCGTCCATGTCCAGGTCGGAATAGAGGTTCAGGTCCAGCTCGCCGGGCGGCGGTTCGACCTGATCGCTGCGTCGCCAGCCGTATTTGCGGGCGCGACGGCGAAAGGCGGACAGGCCCAGGTCGTGGCGACGACACACGGCCTCGGCGCTGAGACCCGACAGATAGTCGGTGCGGGCCTGGGCCCAGACGGCGGCTTCACGGATGCGATAGGGCTCGGTCATGATCCCAGCCATAGACCGACGCTACGTCAGATACGGACGTGGATCAGAGTTTGGCGACCAGGCCGCGCGCGGCGGCCGTCACCTCGGCCCAGGTGATTTCGAAGCCGTCGTCGTCGCCGAAATAGGGGTCGGCGACGGCCTGACCCTCGCGGCCGGGGACGTGGTCGAGCAGCAGGCTGAGCTCGGCGGTCGCATCGGCGGGCCGCAGGCGGCGCAGGTTTTTCAGATTCTCGTGGTCCAGGGCGATCACATGGGTGAAGCGGCGAAAGTCCGCCTGCGTCACCTGCCGCGCCTTCAACCCCGAAATCTCGACCCCATGGCGCCGCGCCGTCGCCTGCGCCCTCGGGTCCGGCGGCTCGCCCGCATGCCAGTCCCCGGTCCCGGCGGAATCAACGATCAGGTCGAGCCGAAGCCGTTCGGCCTCAGCGCGGAGGGCGGCCTCGGCGAGGGGAGAGCGACAGATGTTGCCGAGGCAGACGAAGAGGATGGAGGGCATGGATTACAGCCTATCGAAGATCAGGACGTCATCGCCTGCCACAAGTCGGATGTGTTTCACCCCGCGGTCCGCTCCGCGATCAAATTTGAACATGAGCGTCGCCGCCGGGACATATCCGTCAGGCATCACGAACGTCAGGGTGTCCACCGGCACCAAGCCGTGCTGCCGTCCTGCGGCCACGACTTGGAGCTTCCCGTCGACGAGCGTGATCTCTAGCTCTTCCGCACGGAAGCCCGTGTCCAGGAAGCCTGAGATCACTGGGTCTTGAGCGTCCCGGCGACGGTATCGACCCACACAGCTCGGAAGGCCTGGGCCCACAGGTGTGGACGCCAGCTTTACAGACCAGTCCCCAGGCCAGCGGGAGCCGTCGGAAACGGCGTTTCGGATTTCGTCGCAGAGCAGATCGCCGTAGGAGCCGTTGGTCAGGACGATAAGGCCGTCGCCCGTCGCCAGATTGCCCTCAACATAGGCCTTGTAGCTGTCATTGGAGCCCGCGTGATGGAAAATCCGCGCTTGACCTTCGCCGGCCAGGCGCGGCCCGAGACCGTTGAACCCTGGTGCGACCGTGGTCATCATGTCGGCGGCCAGAGCCTGCGGCAGAAATCCATCAGGGCGATCATAGCTTTCGGTCAAGGCCAGGATTAACCTGGAAAGGTCTTCGACGGTCGTCCAGAAGCCCGAAGCAGCCAGTTCTGGAAAGCTCTGCCAGCCGGACGGCTGCACCGCCGGTTGTCCCTCCCCGTCATGGGCATGGGCGATGTCGGGCGTTGTGCGGTCCGGGGACGCGATGAAGCGGCTGCGCTGCATGTTGAGCGGCCCGAACAGGACTTGCTGCGCTACGGCGTTGAAGGATTGTCCGGTCGCATCTTCGATCAACGCCTGTACGATCATGTATCCGCCCCCGGAATAGCGGGATCGGACGCCCGCGTGGTCGACCCTGGCCAAGGGCTTGTTCAACGCAGGTGGCAGGCCGTCTAAAGTCTGGACCAGCGAGGGCAGGGGGGCGTTCGGCGCATAGTCCTCGAAGCCGTGCACATTGAACCCGCCGGTGTGGGACAACAGCATACGCAGCGAGACAGGCGCGTCATCACCTGGGACGCCGGCCGGAACGCTCCATCTTCTGAGCCATCGGTTCACATCGACGTCCAGGTCGAGCGAGCCGAGAGAAACCAGTTTCAGACAGAGCGCCGCAGTCGCGACCTTGCTGACCGAACCGACCGAAAAAAGCGTGTTCGATCCGATGGGCGCAACTTGTCCGCTGATACGGGTTCCAAAGCCTGCAGCTTCGATCAAACGACCGGACTTGAGTATTCCCAGAGCGACGCCAGGCACTCTATGATGCGCCATGCGCTCCGCCAGCGTCCAATGTTCGGAGCCGTCATGGACGGTCGATCGCAAGCGCAGATTTATATCAGGATAAAGCCGCCCCCCCGCCGAAGGCGAGGCCGTGGCGGCTAAGGGGAGCAGGGCGCCTGCGCCAAGGAGAGCCCGTCTGTCGATACGCGGCATGAACTGTCGCCAGGTCAATCGGCAGTGCCCGCCGCTTAGGATGCGAAATTGGCCCGGCGCCCTAGCCAATCCATGGACTGATGGGCGGACCCTAATTGAACGTCATGACGGGTCAACCCGCAAACGCTCACCGCCGCCCAAACAGCTTCTCCAGATCGTGCAGCTTCAGCTCCACATAGGTCGGGCGGCCGTGGTTGCATTGGCCGGAGTGGGGGGTGGCTTCCATCTGGCGGAGCAGGGCGTTCATCTCCGGCGCCGAGAGGACGCGGCCGGAGCGGACGCTGCCGTGGCAAGCCATGGTGCCGCAGATGGCGGCGAGGCGTTCCTTGAGCGACAGGGCCTGGCCGTGTTCGGACAGGTCGTCGGCGATGTCGCGGATCAACCCTTGCACGTCCGTGTCGCCCAGCATGGCGGGGGTCTCGCGCACCAGGACGGCGCCGGCGCCGAAGGCCTCGACGATCAAGCCCATCTCGGCCAGTTCCTCGGCCCGCCCGGCGACGCGCTCGGCCTCGGCGGGGTCCAGATCGACCACCTCGGGCGTCAGCAGGGCCTGGCGGGTCACGGCCCCCTCGGCCATCTGGGCCTTCATCCGCTCATAGACCAGCCGCTCGTGCGCCGCGTGCTGATCGACGATGACCAAACCATCGCGGGTCTGGGCGACGATATAGTTGGCGTGGAGCTGACCCCGCGCGGCGCCCAGGGGGTAGTCGAGAGGGTCTTGAGGCGGTGTGGCGAGTGGCGAGTGGCGAGTGGCGAGGTCGCTGTTTTGGGCGGGTTGCGACGGCCATGAGGGGCCGTCCCACGATGGTTCGACGCGGGCGCTGCGTTCGTTGAGGCCGGGTAGGATCTGGGCGGTCTGTGACGCCGGCGCGTTCCAACCGGCCCATCCGGACCAGCCCTCGGCACTCGTCCCTCGCCACTCGCCACTGTGCGTCACGCCGGTGTGGGGCTGGAAACCCGCCTGAAAACTGGACAGGGCGTCGGCGGCGACGGTGGTGCTGGCGCGGTGGCCGGCGGCGTGGAGCGCGTGCCTCAGGGCGCCGACGATCAGGCCGCGCACCAGGGCCGGATCGCGGAACCGGACCTCGGCCTTGGCCGGGTGGACGTTGACGTCGACATAGAGCGGATCGATGTCGAGGAAGAGGACGGCGGCCGGGTGCCGGTCGCGCGCCAGGAAGTCGGCGTAGGCACCGCGCAACGCCCCTTGCAGCAGCCGGTCCTTCACCGGGCGGCCGTTGACGAACAGATACTGATGCGCCGCATTGCCGCGCGAATAGGTCGGCAGGCCCGCATAGCCGGACAGGCGCACGCCGTCCCGCGCCTGGTCGATCAGCAGGGCGTTGGCCTCGAAGTCGCGACCCAGCAGGGCGGACAGCCGCTTCAGACGGCCTTCGTCGCCCGGATGTTCGGCGGGCAGGCGCAGGGTGACCTTGCCGTCCAGCGACAGGGTGAAGGCGACGGCCTCGTGCGCCATGGCCTGGCGCTTGATCTCTTCGGAGATGGCCATGGCCTCGGACCGTTCGGACTTCATGAATTTGAGCCGGGCGGGGGTGGCGTAGAAGAGGTCGCGCACCTCGACCCGCGCGCCGTGCGGGCCGGGGAAGGGGGCGGGGGCCAGGGGCCGGGTCTCGCCGCCCTCGACCGTGATGGCCCAGGCGTCGTTCTGATCTCGGGCGCGGGTCGTGATCGACAGGCGGGCGACCGAGCCGATCGAGGGTAGGGCCTCGCCCCGGAAGCCCAGGGTGTGGATGCGCAGCAGGTCCACGTCGCCGGCGTCGTCGGGCTCCAGCTTGGATGTGGCGTGGCGTTCGATGGCTAGCGGCAGTTCCTCGCGCGGAATGCCCTTGCCGTCGTCGGCGATCAGGATGCGCGACAGGCCGCCGCCGTCGGCCTGGATCTCGATGTTGCGCCCGCCGGCGTCCAGGGCGTTCTCGACCAGTTCCTTGATGGCGCTGGCCGGCCGCTCGACCACCTCGCCGGCGGCGATGCGATTGACGGTTTCGGGGGAGAGGCGGCGGATGGGCATGAGCAGGCGAAGATAGGGCGCGGGGGGGATTCGCGCCATGCACGATCCTTTCCCTCTCCCGTTGGCAGAGGGTGGCCCGAGGGGTCGGGTGAGGGTCGGGCGGCGGACCAGTTCGCAAAGCCGCGACCCTCACCCTTTCGCGCGAAGGCCGATCGCTGACGCTCTCGGGCGCTCAAGCCCTCTCCCAACGGGAGAGGGATCAATCTGCCGTTTTGGACTTGGCGGCCTTCTTCGCCGGAGCCTTCTTGGCGGCCGGTTTCTTGGCGGCGGCCTTTTTCGGAGCGGCGGCCTTCTTGGCGGGCGCCTTCTTCTTGGGCGCGGCGCCGGCCTTGGCGGCCAGAAGAGGCAGGGCGTCTTCCAGGGTCAGGTCTTCGGGCGCCGTGCCCTTGGGCAGGGTGGCGTTGATCTTGCCGGACTTGACGTAGGGCCCGAAGCGACCGGCCATGACGTGGATCGGCTCGCCCGTTTCCGGGTGGGCGCCCAGGTCCTTGAGCGGCGCCGCAGCCGCGCCGCGACCGGGGCGACCGGCGCGTTTCTCGGCCAGCAGGGCCACGGCGCGGTTCAGGCCGACCTCGAACACCTCGTCGATGTCAGACACATTGGCGTAGGTGCCGGCGTGCAGGACGAATGGGCCGTAACGGCCCAGGCCGGCGGTGATCATCTTGCCATCCTCGGGGTGGACCCCGACCTCGCGCGGCAGGGCCAGCAGGCGCAGGGCCTGGTCCAGCGTCAGCGAGGCCGGCGACCAACCCTTGGGCAGGGACGAGCGTTTGGGCTTGTCGCCCTCGGGCGGGGTGATTTCGACATAGGGGCCGAAGCGGCCGATCTTCAGCTGGACCGGCTGGCCCGTCTCCGGATCGACGCCCAGTTCGCGGTCGCCGCTCTCGGCCGAGCCGTCCTCCGCCGAGGGGCTGGCGACGGGGCGGGTGTATTTGCACTCCGGATAGCGGTCGCAGCCGATGAAGGCGCCGAAGCGGCTGGTCTTCAGGCTGAGTTGGCCCTGATGGCACAGGGGGCATTCGCGCGGGTCGGTCCCGTCGCCCTTGTCCGGGAAGATGTGGGCGCCCAGGCTCTCGTTCAGGGCGTCCAGAATGGCGGTGGTGCGCAGTTCGCCGGCCGCTTGGGTCGCGGCGTGGAAGTCCTGCCAGAAGTTGCGCAGCAGCACCTTCCAGTCCAGCTGACCGGCCGAGACCTCGTCGAGCTGGGTCTCCAGCGCGGCGGTGAAGTCGTATTCGACCCACTTCCTGAAGAACTGCTCCAGGAAGGCCGTCACCAGCCGTCCCTTGTCCTCGGGATAGAAGCGGTTCTTGTCGACGCGGACGTATTCGCGGTCGCGCAGGGTCGACAGGGTCGAGGCGTAGGTCGAAGGCCGGCCGATGCCCAGCTCTTCCAGCTTCTTGACCAGGGTGGCTTCCGAATAGCGCGGAGGCGGCTCGGTGAAATGCTGGTCGGTGCGGATGGCGTCGACCTTGGCCTTGGCGCCTTCCTTCAGAGACGGCAGGCGGCTGGTGTCGTCGCTCTCGTCGTCTTCGGCGCCCTTCTGCTTTTCGTCGCGGCCTTCCTCATAGACGGCGAGGAAGCCGTCGAAGGTCACGACCTGGCCGGTGGCGCGCAGACCCGTCTGGCCGTCGGCGGTCTCGATGTCGACGGTGGTGCGGTCCATCCGGGCCGCCTCCATCTGCGAGGCGACCATCCGCTTCCAGATCAGTTCATACAGGCGCTGAAGATCGGATTCGAGGCGCAGGCTGTCGGGATGGCGGGCGATGTTGGTCGGCCGGATCGCTTCGTGCGCTTCCTGAGCATTCTTGGCCTTGGTCTTGTAATAACGCGGTTCTTGCGGAACGAAGGCCGGGCCGAACACTTGGCTGATGACCTCGCGCGCCTGGGCGATGCCCTCGGGCGTGGTCTGGACGCCGTCGGTCCGCATATAGGTGATCAGGCCGCCGGTCTCGTCGACGCCCTCATAGAGTTTCTGCGCCGCCTGCATGGTGCGCTGGGCCGAGAAGCCCAGCTTGCGCGCCGCCTCCTGCTGTAGGGTCGAGGTGGTGAAGGGCGGGGCCGGATTGCGGCGGACGGGCTTCTTCTCCACCGCATTGATGGTGAAGTCGCCTGCGGCGATGGCCGTGCGGGCGGCGGAAGCCGTCGCCTCGTCCTTGATGTCCAGACGCTGGATGCGCTTGCCGGCGTGCTTGACCAGGCGGGCGGTGAAGGGCGGGCTGTCGGCGTTCAGGTCGGCCTCGATGGACCAGTATTCCTGAGCCTTGAACTTCTCGATCTCCATCTCGCGATCGACGACGATGCGCAGCGCCACGGATTGGACGCGGCCGGCCGAGCGGGCGCCCGGCAGCTTGCGCCACAGGACCGGCGAGAGGGTGAAACCGACGAGGTAGTCCAGCGCGCGGCGGGCCAGATAGGCCTCGACCAGCTCCATGTCGATCTGACGCGGATTGGCCATGGCGTCGAGCACGGCGGACTTGGTGATGGCGTTGAAGGTGACGCGCTGGACCTCTGTGTCCTTCAGCGCCTTCTTCTTGTTCAGCACTTCCAGCACGTGCCAGCTGATGGCTTCCCCTTCGCGGTCGGGGTCGGTCGCCAGTATGACGCGATCGGCGCGCTTGGCGGCCTCGGCGATCTCGGACAGGCGTTTGGCGCCCTTGGCGTCGGCTTCCCAGTGCATGGAGAAGTCGTCGTCGGGCAGGACCGAGCCATCCTTGGACGGCAGATCGCGGACGTGGCCGTACGAGGCCAGGACCTCATAGTCCGAGCCCAGATACTTATTGATGGTCTTGGCCTTTGCAGGGCTCTCGACGATGACGAGGTTCATAACGGTCCGGTCTCGGGAAGGGGCGCGAACGTGGTTGGAGCGGAGCCGTGAGTCAATCGCACCTGTTGTCTTACACCTCAGGGTAGTTGTGTTTTAATGAAGCCCGGTTAGATTGTGTTGCTGGCAACGGAGACGATCATGGCGACGGCGCACCCTCAATCGGCCTGCGAAACGGATCGCCAGGCGCATATCGAAGCGGCGGCCTTTCCCACGCGGGAATACATCGGCGCCATGGCGCTGGAAATGGCGCGGCTGGCGCGGGACGAGGGCGACGTGCGGCTGGCTAGTTTGCTGGAACAGGCGGCGAGTGTTGCGGGTCATCCGCAGGCCTAGAGCGAAGCCAGGCCGCCGGGCAGCAGGTCGGCGCGGCCGGTCAGGCTGAGCTCCAGCAGGGCGGCGGCGACTTGAGAGACCGGAGCGTTGAGGGCGCGGGCGATCTCGTCTCGCGGCGTCGGGGTGGGCGACAGCAGGGCGGCGACGCGGTCGAGGAAGGCGTCGTCGATGTCCCCTTCGAATCGCATCGGATCGGCAGGCGGCTCGCGCAGGGTGCGCAGGGTGTTGAAGGCGCGGTCGATGTCCTCGATCCCCTCGCACAGGATGGCGCCCTGGCGCAGCAGTTCGTTCGGACCGCGCGCGCGCGGGTCGAGCGGCGATCCGGGCACGGCGAAGACATCGCGGCCCTGTTCGGCGGCGAGACGGGCGGTGATCAGGGAACCGGACCGGACCTCCGCCTCGACCACCACGACGCCCCGCGACAGGCCGGAGATGATGCGGTTGCGGCGCGGGAAGTCGCGCGCCTGGGCGCGGGCGCCGACCGGGCTTTCGGAGACGACGCAGCCTTGTTCGGTCAGGCGGGCGTAGAGGTCGGCGTGTTCGGACGGATAGATGTCGTTCACCCCGCCCCCCAGGACCGCGACGGTCCCGGTCGCCAGGGCGCCTTCGTGGGCGGCGGCGTCGATGCCGCGCGCCATGCCCGAGACGACGACATGACCGGCCTGACCGAGTCGTTGCGCCAGACCGCGTGCTATCCGCTGACCGCCCGCCGAGGCGATGCGGGCGCCGACGATGGCGACGCTGGGCTGGTTCAGCAGATCGACGCGACCGCGCGTCCACAAAATCGGCGGCGGCGGATCGAGCGCGGCCAGCATCTCGGGATAGTCGGGATCGCCCAGCACCAGCAGGCGGGCGCCGATGGCGTCGCCGGCGGCGATCTCGCGTTCGACCGTCTCAACGGGAGGCGGAACGGAGGCGGCGCCGGACTTGCGCACCAGACTGGGCAGGGCGTCCAGCGCACTGAGGGCCGAGCCGTAGCGGCCTATCAGTTGGGTGAAGGCGACGGGGCCGATGCGGTCGGTGCGGGCGAGCCGCAGCCGGGCGAAGCGTTCGGCCGGGTTCAGGCTCACGCCTTCTTGGCCCCGATGCGCGGTTCTTCGCCCTTCAGCAGCCGGGCGATGTTCTGGTGATGTCGAACCCAGATCAGGACAGCGGCGAAGACGGTCAGGGCGAGAATGGGCAGGCTGACCGGCAGGCCGACGACGGCGAGCGGCAGAAGCGCCAGCAGCGGCGCGGTCGCCGATGAAATGAGCGCCGCCAGCGACGAATAGCGGAACAGGAAGGCGCAGAGCAGCCAGACCGCCCCCGCCATCAGGCCCAGCGGCCAAGCGGCGGCCAGCAGTAGGCCGTAGAAGGTGGCGACGCCCTTGCCGCCCTTGAAGCCCAGCCAGACGGGAAAGAGGTGGCCCAGGAAGGCCGCGCCGCCGGCGATGGCGCCGGCCAGTTCGCTGCCGAACAGATGACGGGCGATCAGCAGGGCGACCGCGCCCTTGCCCGCGTCCAGCAGCAGGGTGGCCAGGGCCAGATCCTTGCGGCCGGTCCGCAGGACGTTTGTCGCGCCGATATTGCCCGAGCCGATGTTGCGCACATCGCCGGCGCCGGCTGCACGCGTGATCACCACGCCGAACGGAATCGAGCCGAGCAGATAGCCGCCCAGCGCCACCAGCGCCAAGGTCCCGAAAGCCGGGGCCACTAGATCCTGCACGTTGATTCGCTCCCCGCGTGTCGTTGCGGCAAAATGCGTCGCGGGGCGGCCGGGAGCAAGGGCGATCCGACCTCTTGACCCGATGATCGGCGCAGCGTTTGGTCCGCGCGTCTTTCCGGAGCTGATCCATGACCCGTATTTCCCCCGCCGCCGCGACCCTGCTGCTGCTTTCGACGACAGGTTGCGTGGGCGCTCCGCCGGTGGCGTCTGCGCCGCCCTCGGGTCCGGCGATGGCGGCCTATTTCGACTGCGTGCGGGACGGCGGCGTGGCGATTTCGGCGCACCGGGCGGTTTCGGCGCTGGACCAGCCAGAGAACTCCATCGCCGCCATCGAGGCGACAGGCCGGGCGATCCCCAATGCGATCCTGGAGCTGGACGCGGTCCTGACCAAGGACCGTCAGCTGGTTCTGATGCATGACGACACCATGGAGCGGACGACCACCGGGCGCGGGCGGGTCGCGGACCTGACGCTAGCCCAGGTGAAACAAGCGCGGCTGAAGGCGTCGAACGGCGCCCTGACGCGCGCCGCGCCGCCGACGCTGGGCGAGGCGCTGGACGCCGCCGGACGCGTGGGCGCCATCGCCAGCATCGACCTGAAACCCGCCGACGGCGAGACCACGGTCGATCTGGCGCGAGCGGTGATCGATCAGGTGCGCCAGTCGCGGGCCGGAAACCGGGTGATCCTGATCACCTATAATGACGCCGATGCGAGGGCGGTGGCGGCCATGGCGCCGGAGATGATGATCTCGGCCGGGTTAAGCGGCGTGGATAACCTGAGCGGGCTGAACCCGGCGCAGATCCTGGCCTGGACCGGCACGCGCGAGGAGCGTCCGGCGCTGTGGCGCGCCCTGCGTGAGGCCGGGGTCGAGGTTCAGTTCGGCACCCTGGGCGCCGAGGGCGTGCGCCGCGATGACCGCTACGCCGCCGACGGGGACGTTTCGGAATACCGCGATCTGGTGCGCCAGGGCGTCACGGTGATCGCCACCGACACGCCGCTGGCCGTCAAGTCGGTTCTGGGCGCCGAGGTGGCCAAGGCCGCGACGTGCGAGCGCCCGCGCTGAGCTGAGCCTTAGAAGACCTTGCGACCGCCCACCCATGTTCCGATCAGCTTGCCCTGAAGCCGGCGGCCATCGAAGGGCGAGTTCTTGGACTTGGAGTGAAGGGCGTCGGCATCGATGATGACGGGCGCGCCGGCGTCGAAAAGGATGACGTCGGCCGGCGCGCCCTCGGCCAGGACGCCCGCGTCGAGGCCAAGCAGGGCGGCGGGGCCCTGGGTCAGCGGACGCAGCACGTCGAGCAGGTCCAGACCGTCTTCGTGATGCAGGGTGAGGGCGGCGGGCAGCAGGGTCTCCAGGCCGATCGCGCCGGGTGCGGCCTCGGCGAAGGGGCGGCGCTTGTCCTCGGCCGGAGCCGGGGCGTGGGCGGAGGTGATGATGTCGATCAGGCCCTCCCGCACGGCTTCGATCAGGGCCTGGCGGTCGGCTTCGGAGCGCAGCGGCGGATCCAGGCGGTAGAAGGTGCGATAGTCACCGATGTCCACCTCGTTGAAGCACAGGTGGTTGATCGAGACGCTGACGGCGACCTCCAGCCCCTTGGCGCGGGCGCGGGCCAGGGTGTCCAGCGCGCCCTCGGTCGAAATCTGATCCACCAGGAACCGCGCGCCGGTCTGTTCGACCAGGGCCAGATCGCGCTCCAGCCCGATCCGCTCGGCGATGGCGGGGCTGCCGGAAAGGCCCAGGCGCGTGGCCAGTTCGCCGGAGGCGGCGACCGCGCCTTCGGTCAGCCAGGGGTCGGCCGGGCGGCAGGCGATCAGGGCGTTGAAGGCGGCGGCGTAGCTCATCACCCGTTGCAGGGTGCGGCTGTTGACGATGACCTTGTCGCCGTCGGTGAAATACAGGGCGCCGGCCTCGTCCATCAGGCCGATCTCGGCCATGCGCTGCCCGTCCAGAGCCTTGGTCGCGGCGCCGGCGGCGCGGACGTTGACGAGGTTCAGAGCCGCGCCGCGCCGCTGGATGAAGTCGATCATCGCCGGGTCGTCGACGGCAGGGTCCGTGTCTGGCTGGACGACGATGGTCGTCACGCCCCCGGCGGCGGCGGCCAGGCTGGCGGACTTCAGCGTCTCCTTGGGCTCGGCGCCGGGTTCGCCGGTCTTGACCCGGATGTCGATCAGGCCGGGCGCGAGGCACAGACCGTCTGCGTCGATGATCTGATCCGCCGCCAGATCCGGCGTCGGGCCGTGGATCACGCGGCTGATGCGACCGTCCTGGATCAGCAGGCCGCCGGGGCCGTCGTAGTCGGAGGCGGGGTCCAGCAAACGGGCGTTGATGATGGCGACGGTGGTCATCGGGCGTCTCCCCAACGGGCGGAGAGGGAGGCCAGCACGGCCATGCGGGCGGCGACGCCCATCTCGACCTGATCCTGGATCAGAGAGACGTCCAGGTCGTCAGCCACGTCGGAATCGATTTCGACGCCACGGTTCATCGGGCCGGGGTGCATGACCCGCGCGCCCGCATTGGCCCAGGCCAGCTTCTCGCGATCCAGGCCCCAGAAGCGGAAATATTCGCGGGTCGAGGGGACCAGGGCACCGGCCATCCGCTCCAGTTGAAGCCGCAGCATCATGACCACGTCGCAGCCCTTCAGACCATCGCGCATGTCATGGAAGACCTCGCAGCCCCAGCGGTCGGCGTCGCCAGGCACCAGGGTCGGCGGGCCGATCAGGCGGACACGCGCGCCCATCATCTGCAGCATGGCGACATTGGACCGCGCCACGCGGCTGTGGGTGATGTCGCCGCAGATGGCGACGGTCAGGCTGGTCACATCGCCGAAGGCGCGGCGCATGGACAGCAAATCCAGCAAGGCCTGGGTCGGGTGTTCGTGGCGGCCGTCACCGGCGTTCACGACAGCGCAGCCCACCTTCTGGCTCAGCAGTTCGGCCGCGCCCGAGGCCGAGTGGCGGATGACCAGGATATCGGGCTTCATGGCGTTCAGGGTGACCGCCGTGTCGATCAGGGTTTCGCCCTTCTTCACCGAGGAAGAGGCGACCGGCATGGTGACGACGTCCGCGCCCAGCCGCTTGGCGGCGATTTCGAAAGAGGAACTGGTGCGGGTTGAGTTCTCGAAGAACAGGTTCACGACCGTGCGGCCGTGCAGCAGGTCCAGGGCCTTGGACGACTGGCGATTGAAGTCGACGAAGGCGTCGCCCAGGTCCAGCAACTGCGGCGTCACATACGGATCGAGGTCCGATGCGGCCAGGAAGTGCGGTTTGGGGAACGGAACCAGCCGGTCGCGGATGGTCTGATCGGTGACTTGAGCGGGCTGGGTCATCGAGACGCGGCTATAGGCGGGAGTCGCTCTTATTGCCAGTGTGCGGCGCCAGTCAGGTGAAGTGGAAAAGGGCCAGCAGAATGGGAATGACCACGGCGCTGCCCACGGTGGTCAGGGCGATGACGCCGGCGATCAGGGGCGCGTCGCCGCCCATCTGACGCGCCAGAATGTAGGAGGCGGCCGAGCCGGGCGCGGCGCCGCAGATCAGGGCGATGCCCTGCGCCAGGCTGTCGCCGCCCAGGGCCCAGGCGATGAACCACATCAGCGGCGGCATGACCCCAAGTTTGACCAGGCTGACGGCGGCTATGGTGGTGCGGCGGCGTTTGACCTCGGCGAAGGACAGTCCCGCCCCGGCGACGATCAGGCCCAGAGGCAGGGCGGCGGCGCCCAGCAGGTCCATCACATCCGACAAGCCGGGGATAAGCGGCACGCGCAACAAGTTCAACGCCAGGCCGATCAGACAGGCCAGCAGGATCGGATTGGCCAGCATCGACTTGATCAGGCCGACGACCGACGGCTCGCGCCGCAGCGACCCCCATTTCGCCAGCACAGCGACGCAGGCGATGTTGGTGACGGGAATGATGAAGGCGATGGCGACGGCGGCCAGCGCCGTGCCTTCCGAGCCATAGACCGACTGGATCACCGGCACGAAGACGAAGCTGTTCCAGCGGATCACGCCCTGAAAGACGCTGGTGTAGGCCGGGCCGTCCAGGGTGATCAGGGGCTTGGACGCCAGGGTCGCGGCCGCCACGATCAGGGTCGCGCCCACCGCCGCGGCGCCCGCCACGGTCGCGCCGCCGCCGGCGAGGTCGGCGTGCCAGATGGCGGGGATCAGGAAGCTGGGATAGAAGATGTTGATCGACAGCTTCTCGATCGGGCGCCAGGCCTCGTCGGGCAGGAAGCCGGACTTTCTGAGGCCATAGCCCAGGGCGATCATCAGAAAGACCGGCAGGACGCCGGCGATCAGGGCCGTCAAACCCAGGTCGCCTGATCCCGAACCCGGTCCAGCGCCCCTTGCAGAATCCAGGCGGCGGCGGTGCGGTCCACGACCTGGGCGCGGCGTTTGCGGTTCAGGTCCAGATCCTCGATCAGGAAGCGCTCGACAGCGCTGGTGGACAGCCGCTCGTCCCAGAAGGCGATGTTGACGGGCCGCAGCCGCTCCAGATTGCGGGCGAAGGCGCGGCACGACTGGGCGCGCGGACCTTCCGTGCAGTCCATGTTGGCGGGCAGGCCGATGACCAGGGCCGAAACCTTGCGATGCGCCATCAGTTTGAACAGGTGTTCGGCTTCCTGCGTGAACTTGGACTTGCGGATCAACTCCAGCGGCGAGGCGATCAGGCGGGTGGAATCCGACACGGCGACGCCGATGGTCTTCTCGCCCAGATCCAGCCCCATCCACGGCGTGTCGGTCGGGCAGGCGGCGGGCAGGTCGAGGAGGTCGAGGACGGGCACGGCCTGCGGTTAGGACTGGCGCGCACCGAAGTCAAAGGCGATGGTGACGATGATGGACAGGAAGGACGATGACATGCGCATAGCGACAGCGGCGATGACGGCTCTCGGGCTTGTGCTGAGCGGTTGCGGACAGTCCGACGCGCCGGCCAAGACCCCGGCCGCACAGGATACTCAGATCGCGGCAGCCGCGCCGACGCCGAGCCCGATCACGCGCGCAGTCACGCCACCGACTGCCAAGCCGGTCGGGCCTGCCGAACGGCGCGCGGCCGCTCCACGCGAAGAGATCGGCACGGCGGCCGATGTATCGCAGTTGCAGGCCCTACCGGACCAGAACGCCAAGGTCTTCAGCCTGTCGGGCGGCGATCCGGCGGTGAACGGTCTGGTGACCTATTTCGCCCTGTTTGGCGGCCCGGCCGAGGGCTGGCGCGCCTATCCTTTGGGCGACTACGCCGAATGGAAGGTTGTGGAGGCGAAGGCCGGGCGCGTGGTCCTGGCGGTGCGTCAGGACACGGCGGGGCCGAACGGCGACATCCTGAAGGTGGAGCGGACGGTTCAGATCGACTTCCCCCCGAGCGGCGAGACGCCGCCGGATGCCGTGTCCGTAAGCACAACGCAATGAGGGCTGTCGCCTTGTGAATCGAGGGTCGGGCGGTTAGTTGGGCAATGTTGAAAGACGCGATCAACAGCGCTCAACACTTTCAACTCAACGCTTTCGATTGGAGGGCCGCATGGCCATCGACGCTGCGACGGTGCGCAAGGTTGCGCATCTCGCCCGCATCAAGACCCCCGAGGACCGGCTGGAGCCGCTGGCGCAGGAGCTGAACGGCATCCTGGCCTGGATCGAGCAGTTGGATCAGGTGGATGTCGAAGGCGTGGAGCCGATGACCTCGAACGTCGCCCAGCCGCTGCGCCTGCGCGACGACGTCGTCACCGACGGCGCCAAGGTCGATGCGGTCCTGTCGAATGCGCCCAAATCGGCGGACGGCTTCTTCGTCGTGCCCAAGGTGGTCGAATAGTCATGAGCGACCTGACCAAACTGACCCTGAAGGGCGCCGTCGACGGGCTGAAGGCCAAGGACTTCACCTCGGCCGAAATCACGCAGGCCTTCCTGACCACGATCGAAGCCGCCAATCCGACCCTGAACGCCTATGTCGAGGTGACGGCGGACAAGGCTATGGACATGGCGCGCGCGTCGGACGCCCGCATCGCCTCCGGCGAAGCCGGAGCGCTGGAAGGCGCGCCGCTGGGGATCAAAGATTTGTTCTGCACCGAGGGCGTGCAGACGACGGCCAGTTCCAACATGCTGCGCGGCTTTGTCCCCCCTTATGAATCGACCGTCACCGCCAATCTGTGGCGCGACGGGGCGGTCATGCTGGGCAAGCTGAACATGGACGAGTTCGCCATGGGCTCGTCCAACGAGACCTCGGCCTTTGGGCCGGTCAAGAATCCGTGGAAATCGACCGGCTCGAACGCCGAGCTGACGCCGGGCGGTTCGTCGGGCGGTTCGGCCTCGGCCGTGGCGGCCGATCTGTGCCTGGCCGCCACCGCATCGGACACCGGCGGTTCGATCCGCCAGCCTGCCGCCTTCACCGGCACGGTCGGGATCAAGCCCACCTATGGCCGCGCCAGCCGCTTCGGCATGGTGGCCTTCGCCTCGTCGCTGGACCAGGCCGGGCCGATCACCAAGACGGTCGAGGACGCAGCCTTGCTGCTGCAATCCATGTGCTCGTTCGACGCCAAGGATTCGACCAGCCTGGACATCCCGACGCCGGATTGGACCCAGTCCGTCGGCCAATCGGTCAGGGGGCTCCGCATCGGCGTGCCGCGCGAATATGTCGTGGACGGTATGCCCGCCGAGATCCAGGCCCTGTGGGACCAGGGCGTGGCCTGGCTGAAAGACGCCGGCTGCGAGATCGTCGAGATCAGCCTGCCGCACACCAAATACGCCCTGCCGACCTATTATATCGTGGCGCCGGCCGAGGCCTCGTCGAACCTGGCTCGCTACGACGGGATGCGGTTCGGGCATCGGGCGGAGGACTTCAAGTCGCTGGACGACCTGTATGCGACCTCGCGCGCCGAGGGCTTCGGCAAGGAGGTCCAGCGTCGCCTGACCATCGGCGCCTATGTGCTGTCGGCTGGCTTCTACGACGCCTACTACGTCAAGGCGCTGAAGGTGCGTCGCCGCATCGCCGAGGACTTCGACAACGTCTGGGGCCAGGTGGACGCCATCCTGACGCCGTCGACGCCGTCGGCCGCCTTCGCGCTGGGCGACAAGCAGATCGACCCGCTGACCATGTATCTGAACGACGTCTTCACGGTGACGACCAATCTGGCCGGCCTGCCGGGCATTTCGGTGCCGGCGGGCGTGGACGCCGGCGGCTTGCCGCTGGGGCTTCAGGTGATCGGCAAGGCGCTGGACGAGGCGACTGTGTTCCAGGTCGGCGCCGCGCTGGAACGGGCGGCGGGCTTCACGGCCAAGCCGGGCAAGTGGTGGTGAGCATGAGCGACAATACCAAGACCATCAAAGGCCGCACCGGCGATTGGGAGATCGTCATGGGCCTGGAGATCCACGCCCAGGTGGCGTCGAAGGCCAAGCTGTTTTCGGGCGCGGCCGTCGGCTTCGGCGCGGGGCCGAACGAGCAGGTGTCGCTGGTGGACGCCGGCTTCCCCGGCATGCTGCCGACGCTGAACAAGCACTGCGTCGAACAGGCGGTGAAGACGGGCCTGGGCCTGCGCGCGCAGATCAATCGCCGCAGCCAGTTCGACCGCAAGAACTACTTCTATCCCGACCTGCCGACCGGCTATCAGATCAGCCAGCTCTATTACCCCATCGTGGGCGAGGGCGTGGTCGAGGTGGAGGCCGAGGACGGCAGCTTCTTCAACGTCGGCATCGAGCGGCTGCACCTGGAGCAGGATGCGGGCAAGCTGATCCACGACCTGTCGCCGACCGAGAGCTACGTCGACCTGAACCGGGCCGGCACGGCGCTGATGGAGATCGTCTCTCGTCCCGACCTGCGCACGCCGGACGAGGCGGTGGCCTATGTGAAGAAGATCCGGACCATCCTGATCTATCTGGGCACCTGCGACGGGGACATGGAGAAGGGCAATCTGCGGGCCGACGTAAACGTGTCTGTCTGCCGGGCCGGGAACTACGACAAGTTCAAGGAAACGGGCGACTTCGGCTATCTGGGGACGCGCTGCGAGATCAAGAACGTCAACAGCTTCCGCTTCATTTCTCAAGCGATCCAGTATGAAGCGCGACGCCAGATCGAGATCCTGGAAGACGGCGGTTCGATCACCCAGGAGACGCGCCTTTACGACCCGACGGCCGGCGAGACGCGCTCGATGCGGTCCAAGGAAGAGGCGCAGGACTATCGCTACTTCCCCGATCCCGATCTGCTGCCGCTGGATCTGGAAGAGGCCTGGATCGCCGAGATCAAGGCGTCGCTGCCCGAACTGCCGGACGACAAGCGCAAGCGTCTGATGGCGGACTATGGCCTGTCGCAATACGACGCCATCGTGCTGATCTCGGAACAGGCGAAGGCCGACTATTTCGAAGCCGCCGCCAAGGGTCGGGACGCCAAGCTGGTGTCGAACTGGGTCACCAACGAGGTGTCGGCGCGCCTGGCGGCCGAGGGCAAGGACTTCAGCGAGAATCCGCTGCCGGCGGCGCACGTCGCGCAGCTGGTGGAGTTGATCGAGACGAACGTCATCTCGTCTAAGATCGCCAAGGAGGTCTTCGATCACGTCTGGAACGGCGAAGGCTCGCCGGCCGAGGTGGTCGAGAAGCACGGCCTGAAACAGGTCACGGACACCGGCGCGATCGAAAAGGCCGTGGACGAGATCATCGCCGCCAACCCGGACAAGGCGGCGGCCGTGGCTGAAAAGCCCCAGGCCATCGGCTGGTTCGTCGGTCAGGTCATGAAGGCCACGGGCGGCAAGGCCAATCCGGCGGCAGTCAACGACATCCTGAAGGCCAAGCTGGGGCTCTGATGCTTGGGGGCTGCGGCCGCCAAACCCCGGCTTGTCGCTAACGCTCGCGACCCGGTCGCTCGCTGCTTGAGCGACGAACTGCACGATAAAGGCCCGGAGATTGCTCTCCGGGCCTTTGTTCTTACCAGCGCCAGGCGTCGCGGATGACGTCGATGATGTAGCCGTCGTATTCGTCGATCAGATACAGGGTGTTATCGACCGAGACCCAGCGCGTGCCCTCGGGCGGATAGCCCAGGCCGTAGGTGCGCCAGTCGTTCAGTTGGTAGCGCCAGAAGACGTCCGGCAGATACTGGCCGACCGACCACGACCGACCCCAGTAGGAGCGCGGCACGCTGTAGTAGCCCCAGCCCGGCGCGAAGTAGAAGCCGACGCGCACGCCGTTGTAACCCCTGAAGCGCCGATCGTTGCGCCACCAGTCCGAACGGTGGCTGCGATAGAAGTCGCGCCGCCATTGATCGCCGTTGAAACGCTGGCGGAACTCGCGGTGCTGACGGTCGCGGTCACGACCGTTGTTCCAGCCCGAGCCCGGACGGTCGGGACGGTTCCAGCCGCTTCCGGGACGGTCGGGGCGTTGACCGCCAGCATTTGGGCGGTCGGGCCGATCAGGTCGGTTCCAGCCGCCTTCAGGACGATCTGGACGCTGGCCGCCGGTGTTGGGGCGATCGGGTCGGTTCCAGCCGCCTTCGGGTCGGTCTGGACGTTGGCCGCCGGTGTTGGGGCGATCGGGTCGGTTCCAGCCGCCTTCGGGTCGGTCTGGACGTTGGCCGCCGGTGTTGGGGCGATCGGGTCGGTTCCAGCCGCCTTCGGGCCGGTCTGGGCGTTGGCCGCCGGTGTTCGGACGATCGGGACGGTTCCAACCACCTTCGGGACGATCCGGACGCTGGCCACCGGTGTTTGGGCGATCAGGCCGAGACCATCCGCCTTCGGGGCGATCCGGACGTTGGCCGCCCGCATTCGGACGTTCGCCACCCGACGGGCGCTCGGGACGGGGCGTATCGTTTGCGGGGCGGCTGGGACGTTCGGGGCGAGGTTCGCGCGGTCCGTCTTCACGACCCATTTGCGGGCGCTCGGGCCGGTTCATACCGCGGGCGCGCCCTTCGCGCTGCGGTCGTTCCTGCTGAGCCTGATCCTGTTCCTGGGCGAGGGCCTGCATCGGGACTGCAAGCGGGCCGGCGACGGCGGCGATGGCGGTGAAAGCCATCAGGAGGCGTTTCATGGTCTTTGGTTCCTGCACGCCGGGTCTCCGGCGGCTTGAGACGATCATCGATCCGTGGCGATGAACCCAGGCTGAACACTGTTCGCAATCAAGGGACTGTCCGAAAAAGCAGAACCCCGCAGGCAAGACCTGCGGGGTTCGATCGTCCGACTTCGACGGGGCTTAATAGACGCCCGACAGGACGCTGGCGATCAGGCCGCTGGCCACGGCGATCAACAGGATGTCGTTGCCGGCGTGGACGTAGCGATAGCCGCGCGGCGCTTCACGAAGACCGTAAACATAGGGGTCGCGCACATAGTAGTTTCGATACTGGTAGGGCAGATAACCGCCGGTGCGCCAGCGATAGTTGCTGTAGCGCGGCTCGACCCGATAGTAGCCATAGCTGGGGGCGTACCAGTAGCCAGAGCGCGGACCGTTGTAGCCACGGAAGTCCGAGCGGCCGCGCCACCAGTTGCTGTTATTGCGGTCCCAGCGGTCGTTGCGCCAATCGCGACGGTCGTCCCGGCGTTCCGCCCAGTAGTCGCGGCGGTCGTCGCGGCGGTCACGGCGATAGTCCTGACGGCTGTCGTAGCGACCGTCACGCCAGTCGCGGCGATCTTCCCGGCGTTCCTGGCGGAAGTCGCGGCGGTCGTCACGGCGATCCTGACGATACTCGCGGCGGTCGCGGTCCTGGGCCTGGACGAGCATCGGCACGGCCGTGGTCGACAGGGCGAGGGCGACGACGGCAGCCTTGGTGAGGCGGTTCATCTTCGTGCTCCATTCTGGGCCGCCGACGGATGTGCCGATCCGACCCGTTAATGATGAGCAAGGTCGGATTTCGCGCCTGAATGCCTGCTGAACGATCCCGTCAGGTTTGCAGCGCGCGCATAGGCCGCGCTGGAGAGGCGTAAACGAGAGATTTATCAGAGATTTCCGAGATCTGAATCGCGTCGAAAGTATTCATTTCTGCTTTACTGAAAAGTCCAAGCGACCCCTTTCGCCGTTAACTTTAACTTCAAACCACCGGTATTTGATGGCGTCTCAGAGGCGGGCCCAGAAGGGCGCCCGTTGAGGAGATACGGTGATGAACGCGCAAGAAATGGCGCACGACCTGCAGGCCCACGACGACGGTCTGCCCCTGCCGACCCCGGACATGTCCGGCGACGACCTGTTCAAACTGGGCATGATGTATTCGGCCGGATCGGGCGGTTGCCCGATGGACCGGGTGTCGGCCCACATGATCTTCAACCTGGCGGCCATGAAGGGTTCGATCGAAGCGCGCGTCTATCGCCGCGAGATGAGCCTGGAGATGGAACGCGAGGAGATCGCCGAGGCCCAGAAGGCCGCGCGACGCTACATCGACCAGGGCGTGGTTCAGCTGGTCGCCTAAACGACCGTCTAGAACTGGGCGTAGCCGTTGCCGTTCGATCCATTGATCGAATAGCTGAAGCCGATGGGCAGGGCGGCGCGCACCTGGGTGAAGAAGGCCGCCAGTTCGCCCAGTGTCGAACGCGGCACGAAGACGATGTCGCCACGCCGCAACGGCACGACCTCGCCGCGACGCGGACGCAGGTCCACCACACGCATCATGCGCGAACCGCCAGGCCCTCGACGGATCAGGGCCACGCTGTCCTGACGCGAGGTCGGTGCGAAGCCGCCGGCCTGGATCACCGCCTGATAGGCGTCCAGATCGCCGATCATTTCGAAGACGCCCGGGTTGCGCACCTCGCCGTCGACCCAGACGCGGATCGGCCCGGCCTGGCGCAGGGTGACCTCGACAACAGGGCGCACCAACCGGGTCGCATAGGCCGTCGAGATGACCTGCTGAAGCTGGGGCAGGGTGCGGTCCGCCGCCATGACCGATCCGATCAGGGGCAGGGCGATACGACCATCGGGACTGACCTTGAGGGTCCGGGTCAACTCCGAGGCCGTCGGCGTCGCCACCTCGATTTCGTCGCCAGGATACAGCAGATATTCCGGCTCCTGATCCGTCCAGGGGGCGAAGGCCAGGCCGGCGAGGTCGTCGTAGGGCGACCGATCGACGCGCCGGGGATCGCGAACGCCGCCGGCCCCGCCGCAGGCCGCCAGCGACGCGGCGATGGAGGCTGAACCCAGGGTCAGCAGAAACAGGCGGCGATCGGTCAGCATGGGAATCGGTCGGCCTCGACGAGGGATATCAGGCAACCTCGCCGGTTATGGGTAATCATCGGTTAACGCCGGTGGGCGAAGGGTGAGGACCACACGCCTTTCAAGGGATTCGGCCCGCCCGATGCGCTCCACCGCCCACGTCACCACAAGGCCGCGCTACGGCGTTCTGGACGTGATCGGCCTGTTGTTCCGCGAATTTCTGCTGATGATCGTCGTCTTCGTGGTGATCCTGGGGCTGGGGTTCGCCGCCGCCATGACGCTGAAGAAGAGCTACACGGCCACCGGCTCGGTGTTTGCAGGCGTGGGGCAGGAATACGTCTATCAGCCGCGCGTCGGCACGGCCGAACGGGGCCAGGCGCCGCAGGGCGACGAGGTCGCCAATTCCGAAGCCGCCATCCTGGGCTCCAGCGCCGTGCGCCAAAAGGTGGTCGAGGCCCTAGGCCCGGCCGCCATCCTGGGCGAGCCGCCCAAGGGCAGTCCGCAGGCCGCGCGGTCCGCCGCGCTGAAGGCCGTCGGCGGCGGCCTGGGCGTCGCCACGGCGCCGGGCAGCGCGGTCATCCATCTGACCTACAAGGCCGACGATCCCGAACGGGCGGCGCGGGTGCTGAACACAATCATCGAGCAATATCTGATCTATCGCCGCGAAGTCTTCCAGGACAAGACGCCGGCGATCGCCAGCCAGCGCATCGCCTTTGAGGATGAACTCGGCAATGCGGATCGGGCTTACGAGGCCTTCCTGGCGTCCAATGACATCGGCGACTTCACGGCGGCCAAGGCGGCGTTGGCGGCGACCTATCAGACGGTCTTTACCGACCGAATGTCGACGCAGAGCCAACTGAACCAGACCGCCCAGCGGCTGAACACCCTGATCGCGCAGCAGGCGGGAACCCCGGCGGAGGTGGCGCTGCAGCAGGATCTGAACATTTCGGCCCAGGACCAGGTGCTGCAACTGCGCACCGAGCGCGAGCAGCTTCTGTCGCGCTATCAGCCCGACGCCCAGCCGGTGAAGGACATCGAGGCGCGGATTAGTCAGCTGCAAGCCTATGTCGCAACCGGGACGGCTGTGGGCGCCAAGGAGGTCCGCACCGGACCGAACCCCGTCTGGACCGAGCTGGAAACCACGCGGATCAACACCCGGGCCGAGCGCGACTCGCTGGCGGCGCGTCTGGCGGTCCTGGACAGGCAACTGGCCGACATCCGTTCGCGGCAGGCGCGGTTGACGGCGCTGGAATCCGAGAACACGACCCTGGCCGGCAATCGCGAAGTGCTGAGCGCCTCTATCCGGGAGTTCCAGCAGCGCGAGACCCAGAGCCGCGCCGATAACGCCCTGGTCGCCGCCGGCGCCGACAACGTCACCGTCATCGAACGCGCCCAGCCGCCGGCGACGGGCAAGAGCCTGAAGATCCCGCTGCTGGCGGCGGTCTTCCTGTTCGCGGGCTTCACCGCCCTGTGCGTCGGCCTGTTGCGCGTGTTCACGCGGCGCGGCTTCACGACCCCGGCCTCGGTCAGCCGCACCATGGACATGCCGGTTCTCGCCGTCGCGCCGGCCAAGGCGGCGTAGCGAAACTCGTGCTAGGCTGAGGGCTTAGGGAGCGCCTTGGCGATTCGATGGTCGATCTGACTTCAGAAATGGCGGGCCTTTGGGCGACGCTGGGACCGGCGCCGGCGCACCGCGCGCGCGTGATCCAGTTCGCCTCCGCCGTCACCGGCGAGGGCGTCTCGACCGTGGCGCGGGAGTTCGCGCGGCTGGCGGCGGTACGGGCGCGCAAGCCCGTCTGGCTGATCGACGGTGATCTGGCCCAGCAGGGACAGCTGGAGACGGTGTCGGCTGAACCAGATCGTTTCGGCCAGGTCGGCAAGGCCGCGCAAGGCTCGCCCGACGGCTCAAGCTTCTACGTCGTGACGCCGCGCGTGACCGGGCGCGACGGCAAGCCGGTGCCGGATTCGCGGCTGCTGACGGCGCGGTCCTGCCTGGGCGGACGGCTCTGGGTCACGCATTTCCACATGGAAGCGCTGCGGTCCGGCCACCGGGTCGAGGCGGTCGGAGAGCCCCGCTACTGGGAGGCGCTGCGCCCCCACGCCGACACTATCGTCATCGACGCCCCGGCTGCCGACCGCAACGACATGGCGATCATCCTGGCGCCTTTTGTGGACATGACGGTGCTGGTGATCGCGGCCGAAAGCACGGCCGCGCATGCGCCGGTCATCTTGCGCGACGAGATCGAGGCTGTGGGGGGCAAGATCGCCGGCGTGGTCATGAACCGCTCGACCTACAAGGCGCCGGGGTTTCTGCAGCGGCTGATGGGCTGAAGCCGCTTCTGAAGTGACGTGTCCGGCGTCCGATTCCGCACATTCGGCAAGAAAATGAAGCGGTTGCGTTGAAATCGCGCGCGGATGCGGCGCCTTTGCGTGCGTCGCGCATTGTGTGCCCATGACAAAGTCCGTCGCATTCGTCGGAGCGGGGCCGACGACGCTCTACGCCCTGCATGCTTTGCTGTCCCAAGGTGTTGTTTCGGCGCGGGTCACAGTGTTCGAGGCGCGCGAGACGGCTGGCTGCGGTAGTCCCTACAGCCCGGACTGGAACGATCCGGCGATGCTGTCGAACATCGCCAGCATAGAAATCCCGCCATTGCAGGAGACGCTGGCCGACTGGCTGTCGGCACGAACGCCCGCCGAACTGGCAGAGTTGGACGTGGATGGGGCGTCTCTCGATGAGCGCACGTTCGTCCCGCGTGTCGCCCTGGGGCGGTACTTCGAAAGTCAGTTCGCCACCTTGGTTCAGCAGGCCCGCGCCAAGGGCGTTCTCATCGATGTGCGGACGGGATGTCGGGTCATCGACGCGGCGAACCGCAGGGATGGGATCGACCTGACCTTCACATCGCCGCCGTCGCAAAAGGTCGCCAAGGCTGTGTTCGACCATGTGGTTCTGGCGACGGGTCACCAGTGGCCGTCGCGGCCTGACGCCCAGCCCGGATATTTCCTAAGCCCATGGCCTGCGTCTGACCTCGCGGATGTTCCGGCGACACGCATCGGCATTCGGGGATCATCGTTGACGGCCATCGATGCGGCCGTCGCCTTGGCCACTTCGCACGGCGACTTCGTTCGTCGGGATGATCGGCTGATCTATCAGCCCGCGCCGGATACCGAAGATTTTCACATCGCCATGATGTCGCGAAAGGGTCTGCTGCCCGAGGCGGACTTCTATTTTCCGTTGCCGCATGGTCCGCTGACCTATTGCACGCCCAAGGCTGTCGCTGCGGCTGTGGCGCGCGGCCCTGACGGGCTGCTGGACGCTGTGTTCGACCTGTTTCGAACCGAGCTGATCCATCTGGATCCCGACTACGCCGCCGAGACGGGACTGCACGATGCGACGCTGGAAACCTTCGCCGAGGCCTATTTCGCGCGGCGCGCATCGGTTGATCCCTTCGTTTGGGCCGCAGCAAACCTGAAGGAGGCGCAGGCGAACCATGCCGCACAGGTGACGGTGGCCTGGCGCGACGGCATCCTGCGCATGCACGAGATTGTCGCCGTCATTGTGCCGCATCTGGACAGCGCCGCGTTCGAGCGGTTCAGCCGTGCCTTCAAGCCGATCTTCGTCGATATCTACGCTGGCGTGCCGCACGAATCGATCGAGCGGATGCTGGCGCTGCACGCCGCCGGGCGGCTGGACGTCATAGCCTTGGGCGACGATCACGAGGTGGATACGCGCTGTCCCGAAGGCGGCGCGCGCGTGACCATCGGCGACACGACCCGCCACTATTCGATCTTCATCGAGGCGACGGGTCAGGCGGCCCTGAGCGGCATCCAGTTTCCCTTCCTGTCCCTTCTCGAGCAGGGGATCGTTCGAGATCAGGTCGCCAACGATGCGCCCGACGTGGTCCGGGGGATTGCTGTCGATGACCTGTTCCGGCCGATCGATGCGCCCCTGCCGATGGATCGGCTGTTCTGTCTCAGCCTGCCGTTCATCATGGGGCGGCATCCCTTTGCGCAAGGGATCACCAGTTCCCACGAAATGGGCGGGATCGTCGGTCGGCGACTGGCGTTGATCCTGAATACCGCAAAGCCTGCGGTCGATCACGCCGATACGGCGGCCTGACGCGAGGACGAATGAAGCTGTTTGCGATCTACATCGGCGGGGAACACCCCGGCGCGAATATCGAGGTCCACGATATGCGCTTCCTCGTCGCCCCCACGATCGAAGCGACGAAAGACGCCTTGCTGGCGCAGTGGTGGGGACGCAAAGGGACGTTGCACATCGATTGCTGGTCGGAGATTTCGCAGGCGGACGGCTATGATATCAGCCTGTCGCCGTCGCCTTATGAGGGCAATGAAAAGCTCTACTACGTCAATCTGGGCGGCTATGACGGCGTGGCGTTTGCCGAGCAGCACCGGAATGTCTTCGTCGTCGCTGACAGTATGCCGGCGGCCAAAGCGCGCGCCATCAAACTGGCAAAGGGCTGGACGGACGCGCATCGGGACGAGATGTATGAGGCCGAACAGGCGTTTGCGCTGGACGACGTTGCAGGCGCCGAACGCCTGTATATCCACCTCAAGCCCAGCCTGATGAGCGGCGATCCGGACTTCACCTGCCGCTATATGCCGATCCGCTGATCAGGCCGTGGGGCGGTTCAGCATCGCCGCGCCGTAGAGTTTCGGCTCGAAGCCTTTGGTCCAGAAGACCTTGCCGAGACCACGCGCGCAGCGGTCGTAGGTTTGAGCGCGGTTTGGGCGGCGCAGGAGGGCGGCCAGAAGCGATGCGGCGCCCCAAATCCCGGTCTGGACCAGTCCGACAATCATCCATTTGACGACGCCGGGCCAGTCGCGGCGGGCGGCGGCTATCTGGGTCGGGCTCTGGCCATAGGCGAAGGCGCGGGTCAGGGCGTAGTTCAGCGTGGCGCGCTGCGTCGGGGCGAACTCGTCCACCCAGGCGTCGGCCGCCCAGCCGAACCGACCGCCGCGCGCCGACAGGGCGATGAACAGCCGGTCGTCCTCGCCGCCCGTCTCGTTCATGGCGACGTCGAACGGGGCCTCGCCGGGGAGGGCGGTCGCCCGCACCATAAGACTGTTTCCGCAGCCGTGGATGTCGTCGGTCAGGCCGGTCTCGCGCGGGCCGTCGCGTCCAAAGAACCGCTCGAGATAGGCGGTGGTCCAGCCGGTGTTTTCCGGCACCCGTCCGCGAATGGGGCCAAAGACGACATCGGCGCCGGTCTGGGTTTGGGCGCTCAGCAGGGCGGCGAGCCAGCCGAGAGAGGCGGCTTCGTCGTCGTCCAGAAAGGCGATCAGGGTCGCGTCGGTGGCGGACAGGCCCACGTTGCGCGCCGTCGCCACGCCGGGGATGGGGGCGTGGGCATAGGTCAGAGGCACGGGCGCCTCGGCGCTTAGGCGCTCAATCAGGGGCGCGGCCGATCCGTCGGGGTCATTGTCGGCGACGACGATGGCGGCGACGCGCTGCAGCGATCCGGTCTGTCCGAAGACCGACCGCAGAGCGCGCTCCAAACTGTCCGGCCTGCGCAGGGTCGGGATGATGACGGCGACATCGCGCATGGTCAGACGGCGTCCGCATAGACGGCGGCGCGGTAGAGCCTGAGCGCGAACGCGCGGGTCTTGACCGGCAGGGCCGGGGTCAGGGCGGCCTGTTTCATCAGGCGGCGCGCCAGGGGCAGGGCGGGCAGGCGTTTCAGGGCGCGCGCAGCCTTGTAGCTGGGATAGGTCTGGACGATGGCGGGGTGCAGGGCGACGACGCGCGCGAAGTTGCCGGCGCCCTGATCGAACTTGCGCGCGAGATCCTCGACCGTGTCCAGGCCCATATGGGTGGCCGGATTGTCGATGTGGACGACGGGAAAGCGGCGCGAGACGCGCATGGCCCACTCCACGTCCTCCCAGCCCCAGCCGCTGAAACCGGGGTCGAAGGACTCGGCGGCGAAGACGTCGCGGCGGACCAGCAGGTTGGAGGTGTAGACGTATTTTTCGGGCGTCAGGGCGCGCTCGGAGGCCGGCAGGCATTCCGAGGCGCCGGACAGGGCGCGGTGGACGGCGAAACGCGCGTCGGTCGGCGCCTGATCCAGCGAGAAGCCGCCGAAGGCCACGGCGGGCGCGTCTTGGGCGACGAGGTGCAGCCAGCTTTGCAGAAAGATCGGCGTGTCGGGTCGCATGTCGCTGTCGAGAAACAGATAGGCCTCGCCTCGGGCGGCGGTGGTCAGGCGGTTGCGGCCCCTGGCCCGGCCCTCGTTGGCCGTCAGGGTGATCAGGCGGATGGGGAGGGCGAGGGCGTCTAGGGTCGCTTGAAGCCGGGCCGTCAGATTTGCATCGCCCGTGCCGTCGTCCAGCAGGATCAGCTCGACCGCGCCGGACAGGGCGGGGGCCTCGGTGTCCAGTTGGCGCAACAGGCCTTGCGGATCGTCGCGCAGGAAGGGGATCAGGACCGAGACCGTCGGCGTCGCCTGAGCCCAGGCGGCGTTTTCAAAGATATGGGCGCTCATGCCGTCACGCTCCGGCGCGCGCGGATCAGGCGTAGCAGCACGTCACGCACCCCGGCGGCGTTCAGCGTCAGGGCGACGACGGCATAGACGAGGCCGCCCACACCCGCGTCCAGCATCAGCTCCACGAATCCGCCGATGGACGGCAGCAACCAGACGACCCCGGCCATGACGGTGGAGGCGATCCCGCAACGGATCAGGGCCTCCCAAGGCATCGGCAGGGCGATGGCGCGGCGGCTTAGGAGAATGCAGGCGATCAGGCCGATGGCGAAGCTGGCGGTGGTCGAGACGGCGGCGCCGGTGACGCCCAGGCGCGGGATCAACATCAGGTTCAGCACGACGTTGCAAAGCGCCGGGATCGCCATCGTCACCAACAAGAGGCCGGTCTTCTTGCCCAAGGTGAAGCCGAAGCCGAAATAATAGGCGATCATGCCCGACAGGAAGGAGGAGGCGGCGATCCACGGCGTCACCAGCGCAGCGGCGGCGCGCAGATCCTGGCCGATCATCAGCTCCGCCAAGGGCCGCGCGACCAACGACAGGCCGACCGCTGCGGGCAGGCCGATCAGGATCAAGGTCGAACCCTGCTCGATGGCGGTCTGACGCAGCGCCTCGCGCCCGCCGCGCTCCAGCGCCATGACCATGGCCGGCGCTCCGGCCGCCCCCAGCCAGATGAAGATGACGTCCAGCGTCCGGTTCGCCAGGCTGTAGCTGGCGTGATAGGCGCCGACCGCCGCCGCATCCATGAACGCCGCCAGCAGGAATCGATCCGTCGACGCCAGCACCAGCGCCAGCGTCAGCGAGGCTGCAATGGGATAGCCGTAGAGGGCGTAGGCTTTCAGCCGTGTGCGATCCACGGTTCCGCCACCCGCCTGTCGCAACTCGCCCGGGAGGATGAAGGGCAGGGCGAACAGGGGCGCGATGGCCAGGCCCAACAGAGGCGATGCGGCGCCGGCGCCGGCCAGCGCGAACCCGGCCCCGACCAAAAAGCCCAGAATGGCGACGCCGATGTCCACGGCGGCGGATTTCGACACCTCGCCCGCCGCGCGATACCGCTCCTGCGCCAGCTTGGCGAGATTGCGCACCGGCGCGCCGGCCAGGCCGAAGGCGACGGCGATCTTGAATGCCGGCGTCAGCGGGGCCAGCCACACGATCAGGGCCGCGATGGGGGTGAATACGGCGATGATGGCGAAGGACGCGCGGTACAGGCTGGCGAAATGGGTCGCCATGCCCTCGGGCGTGCGCTCGGCCGCCCAGAACCGCGCCATCGACGCCTCCAGCCAGGTAAAGGTCACGGTGTGGGCCAAAGTGGTGACCGAAAACGCCAGGGCGTAATGGCCGAAGTCATCGGCGCTGAGCAGGCGCGTAAAGACGAAGATCGTCAGAAAACCGACGACCCCCTGGACGATCTGGGCCGGCAGATAGCCCCAGACGCCGCGCCAGAACATGCGCTTCTCGCTCAACGCACGGCCGCCCGGTCACCCAGCAGAACGGGGATTGTGACGGCGATGACCCACAGGTCCAGCCAGAAGGACTGGCGTTCGATATATTCGATGTCGAGCTGGACGCGCTCGCGCACCTGGGCCTCGGTGTCGACCGGTCCGCGCGAGCCCTTGATGGCGGCCCAGCCGGTCATGCCGGGCTTGATGCGGTGGCGATGGGCGTATTCGGCCACCAGCAGGGCGGACTCGGTCTCGCCGGTCTTCATGCCGATGGCGTGGGGGCGGGGACCGACCAGGGACATCTCACAGGACAGGACGTTGAAGATCTGGGGCAGTTCATCCAGGCTGGTGGCGCGGATGAATCGACCGACCCGGGTGACGCGGTCATCGTCGGCGCAAACTTGGCGGCTGGCGGTCGCGTCGGCGGCGGCGTGACGCATGGAGCGGAACTTCCACACCACGATGGTCTCGTGATTGAAGCCATGGCGGCGCTGGCGGAAGAAGACGGGGCCGGGGCTGTCCAGCTTCACCGCCAGTGCGACCAGGGCCATGATGGGTGCAGCAACCACCAGAGCGACGGCGCCGATCACCAGATCCTGGATTCGCTTGTTGAAGGCGCGGCGGTCCGGGTCGGCAGGACCGTCCAGAGACGCAAGCGGCGCGTTCGCCAGCCTGTTCAGCAGCCCGTCGCGACCGAGTTCCGAATCGACCAGGACCGTCAGCGGATTGGGCAGGGCGTTCAGGGTCTGTGTCAGATCGCGCACGCGCTGGCCCGCCTCCGGATCGATGGCCAGCACGATCCGATCGACATAGGGCGTCAGCCGGTGGGTCAGCAGGGCTTTGGCGGTCCCAAGCACAGGCACGCCGGCGACGCTGTCGGGCGACCGGGCCAAGCGGTCGTCGAACACGCCCAGCACATTCATGTCGCGTCGCTCCAACGCCTGTTCGATCAGAATTCTGGCGTTCCGCGTGGCGCCGACGATGACGATGTTGGGCGACAGCACGCCCAGCCGACGCCACCGCGCAATGACGACCAGCCACAGGCCGTGCAACAGCGCCAGGGCGGCGGTCGTCGTCACCGCCCAGGGCGCAGTGACGTCCAGCGCCGGGCGGTACAGTAGCCAACCCAGCACGAGCGCCACGCCAGCCGAGAAGACACCCACGCCCACAACGCCCGTCATGTGCAGAGGCCAGGGTGTGTCGCGTCCGAATCGATAAAGCTGAAGCGCGCGCATCAGCGCGAGCACCAGAACGGCGCCGACGACCACGGGCGCGGCGTCGCCGACCGTTATCGAGGCCAAGCCCGTCGGCTGGATCGCCAGGACCGCGCTGAACGCCAGCCCGCAGACCATCAACACGTCGATCAGCCGAAAATAATGCGCCGACAGCCGCACGGACGAACGCTCGCGCGCATTCAGCCAGATCTCCGGGCGGAACGGCCCGCGCGACGGCCGGCTTTTCAGCGGCGTGTCGGCGGCGAGATTGGCGGGACGGTCGAGCAACAGGTGATCCAGCAACGATCCGGGGGGCGAATGATGGCCGCGATACTGCCGCTTTGGCCTCTATGTCGCGTTAACGTGGACGCTTTCTCTCGAACCGGATTGCGCGACGCATCAGCCTCCGCTATCGACGCCCTCGCAGGAGACGTGGCCGAGTGGCTGAAGGCAACGGTTTGCTAAATCGTCGTACCCCGTAAGGGGTACCGAGGGTTCGAATCCCTCCGTCTCCGCCATTCCTCTTAGAATATGGGCCGACAGCAGCCACCCGCTGCGCAAAGGGTCAGTTGGCTCCGCGCGTCATGTCGCCGTTGAAAACGACCACCGTGGACGACTAGCTGAACAGACGCCACCAGGGTTTCCAGGGGGTCAGGTGGTGTTCGTGGTGACGGCCGAAGTGGAAGCAGGTCAGCAAGGACAGGACCGGGCCGAAGGGACTGGTGCGGGCGTTGTGGTGGTCGGGGAAGGCGTCGTCGGTATGCCGGTGCGGCAGCCAGGTGCCGAAGGTGAAGAGCTGTAGCGCCGAGAGCAGCGCGGGCGCGGCCCAGAAGACTAGAAGATTGGGTATGCGGGCGCCGAGGATGAGCACCGCAACGGCCACGAGCACCGTCAGAACGGCCAGTTCTCGCCAGCCGAAATAGGTGCGGAAGAAGCCGTAGAACCAGGGCAGGAAGGCGCGGGGGGCGTCGGCGTGAAAATCGGGATCGTCCGCCGTGCCGGGCGCCGCGTGATGGGCGTGGTGGGCCGTCTTCAAGGGCGCGAACCGAAAACCGGCGTAGAGGGCCAGCGCCAGGCTGCCGATCGCGGTGTTCAGCCGGGGGCGGCCCGGCGCCAGAGAGCCGTGCATGGCGTCGTGGGCGACGATGAACAGGCCGACGGACAGCCACGTCTGGACGGCGACGATCAGCGGAACGGTCAGGACGCTCCAGATCGTCCAGCGATGAAAATAGACGCCGTAGATATGCAGGCTCAGCCAGGCCGCCGCGATCAGGCCAGCCAGCGTCAGGCCGATCAGGGCCTGGTTTGGGACGACCCGTGACATTGGCGTGACGGCGGACATGGCGCGACACTTAGCGCATCGCGGCCCGGTAAGCATCCTGTTCGCTTGCCGCATGCGTCCGCGCGTGCCACCTGTCTGGAATGCAGGTCGACGCCTTTGACACTTCCGCGCCGGACCTTCTGCTGGTCGGCGGCGGCCTGGCCAATGGCCTGCTGGCGCTGCGGCTGTCACAGCTGCGGCCCGATCTGGATGTGCGAATCGTTGAGACGGCGCAGACCCTGGGCGGGGTCCACACCTGGTCCTTCTTCGACAGCGACCTGACGCAGGCTCAGCGCGACTGGATCGCGCCCTTGGTGGTGCATCGCTGGCCGGGATACAGCGTCCGTTTTCCCCAGTTCGAACGCGCGCTGTCGACGCCTTATTGCAGTGTCACGGCCGAAGGGTTCGCGGCGGTGGTCGAGGCGGCCTTGCCCGGACGGATCATGCTGGGTGCGCCAGTCGCCTCAGTGTCGCCGACCGAAGCGGTTCTGGCTGATGGACGGCGTTTGAGCGCCAAGGCGGTGATCGATGGGCGCGGGCCGACCGCGACGCCGGATCTGGCGCTGGGTTTCCAGAAGTTCGTCGGACTGGAGGTGCGGCTGGCGGCGCCGCACGGTCTGACAACGCCCATCGTCATGGACGCCTGTGTCGACCAGGCCGGGGGCTATCGGTTTCTCTACACCCTGCCGTTCGATGAGCGGACGCTGCTGATCGAGGATACGCGCTATACCGAAGGGGATGCGCTGGATCGCGAGGCGTTCCGTCAGGGTGTGCTGGATTACGCCCGCGCGCAGGGCTGGGAGATCGAGACGGTCTTGCGCGAGGAGGACGGCGTCTTGCCCGTGGCGCTCGATGGGGACATTGGCGCGCATTTGTCGCGGATGGGGCCGACGGCGCTCAGCGGTCTGCGCGCCGGGCTGTTTCACCCGACCACCGGCTATTCCCTGCCGGACGCCGTGCGCCTGGCCGACCGGTTGGCGCGGGATTTCGAGCCGGCGACGGTCGCCGAAGACATCCGTCGCCATGCGCATGACGTATGGGCCGGACGAGGCTTTTATCGGTTGCTGAACCGGATGCTATTTCGTGCGGCGCGGCCCGATGAACGATACAAGGTGCTGGAGCGGTTTTATCGTCTGCCCCAGCCTTTGGTCGAACGCTTCTACGCCGCTGGATCCACCCTTGCCGACAAGGCGCGGATCCTGAGCGGAAAACCCCCGGTGCCGATCGGCGCCGCACTGACCTGTCTGGTCGAAAAAGGACGTGCGTGATGCGGGCTGCTGTAATCGGATCGGGCTTCGGAGGCTTGTCGCTGGCCATACGGCTGCAGTCGGCGGGCATTCAGACCACGGTGTTCGAGGCCCGCGATCTGGAGGGCGGCCGGGCCTATGTGTTCAAGGACAAGGGCTACACCTTTGACGCGGGTCCCACCGTCATCACCGACCCGTCGGCGCTGGAGGAACTGTTCGAGGCCAGCGGGCGCAAGCTGTCGGACTATGTCGAACTGCTGCCGGTCGCGCCCTTCTACCGACTGTGCTGGGAAGACGGCGACGTCTTTGACTACGTCAACGATCAGGATGAGCTGGACCGCCAGATTGTGGCGCGCAATCCGGCCGACAAGGACGGTTATCGCAAGTTCCTGGCCTATTCGCAGGACCTGCTGAAGGAAGGCTATCTGAAGCTGGGAGCCGTGCCGTTCCTGGACTTCGCCAGCATGGTGAAGGCGGCGCCGGAGCTGATGCGGCTTCAGGCTTGGCGGTCAGTCTATGACAAGGTCGCCAGCTATATTCAGGACGAGCACCTGCGCCAGGCGTTCAGCTTCCACTCCCTGCTGGTCGGCGGCAATCCGTTCGCGACCTCGTCGATCTATGCGCTTATTCATGCGCTGGAGCGTCGCTGGGGCGTTTGGTTCCCGCGTGGCGGCACCGGAGCCCTGATCCAGGCCATGGTGCGTCTGCTCAAGGATCTGGGCGGGGAAGTCCGACTGAACAGTCCGGTAGAGCGCATCACCATGGCGAACGGTCGCGCGACCGGCGTGGTGGTGAACGGAGAGACGCTGGCCTTCGACATGGTCGCCTCCAACGCCGACGTGGTGCACACCTATCAGCGCCTGTTGGGTCAGGAACCGCGCGGTCAGAAGGAGGGCGCCAAGCTGGCGTCGCGGCGTCACTCCATGTCGCTGTTCGTCATCTATTTCGGCCTGAAACGCGTCCATCCGGAGGTGCGCCACCACACGGTGCTGTTCGGGCCGCGCTATCGCGAACTGATCGCCGAGATCTTCAAGGGGCCTGATCTGCCCGATGACTTCTCGCTGTATCTGCATGCGCCGACGCGGACCGATCCGTCATTGGCCCCGGAAGGCTGCGACGCCTTCTATGTGCTGGCGCCCGTGCCGCACCTGGCCTCGGCGGACATCGACTGGGAGGTCGAGGGGCCGCGCTATCGCGACCGGATCCTGGCCTATCTGGAAGAACGCTACATCCCCGGCCTGACGGCGGACCTGGATACCTGCCGCATCTTCACGCCGGTCGATTTCCGCGACCAGCTGAACGCCCACCAGGGTTCGGCCTTCTCGCTGGAGCCGATCCTGACCCAGAGCGCCTGGTTCCGGGTGCATAACCGCGACGACCAAATCCCCAACCTTTATTTCGTGGGCGCCGGCACCCATCCCGGCGCGGGCGTGCCGGGCGTGGTCGGATCGGCCAAGGCCACCGCCGCCCTGATGATCGAGGACGCGAGGCAGCCGGCATGACCGACGCCGTCCTGGATCACAGCCGCCAGTCGATGGAGCAGGGGTCCAAGAGCTTCGCCGCCGCCGCGCGCCTGTTCCCGGCGGCGATCCGGGACGACGCCTGGATGCTGTATTCCTGGTGCCGGCATTGCGACGACGAGATCGACGGCCAGGTGCTGGGCCACGGCGCGGTCGGCATCGATCCGGTGCTGGCCGGCGAGAAGCTGGACGAACTCCGTTTGCGCACCGCCGCCGCCCTGGCCGGAGAGCCGCAGACGGACCCGGTCTTCACCGCCTTCCAGCGCGTGGCCATGCGTCACGGCATTCCGGCTGACGAGGCGATGGACCTGTTGCAGGGGTTCGAGATGGACGTGGTCGGCCGGCGTTACGACACGCTGGAGGACACGCTGGACTATGCCTATCACGTCGCCGGCGTGGTCGGGGTGATGATGGCGCGGATCATGGGAGTGGACGATGCGCCGACCCTGCGACGCGCCCAGGACCTGGGGCTGGCGTTCCAGCTGACGAACATCGCCCGCGACGTGGTCGAGGACGCGAAGGGCGGGCGCGTCTATCTGCCCGGCGCCTGGCTGGATGAGGCGGGCGTGCCGCGCGATCAGGTCGATCAGCCCCAGCACCGCGCCGCCGTGGCCAAGACGGCGCAGCGTCTGGTGGCGGCGGCCGAGCCCTTCTACGCCTCGGCGCGGTGGGGTTTGCGCGATCTGAACCCGCGTTCGGCCTGGGCCATCGCGACGGCGCGCGGCGTCTATCGTTCGATCGGCCGCCATGTGTCGCGCGCCGGCGTGACCGCCTGGGACGGACGGACGTCGGTCGACAAGGCGGGCAAGCTGATGCTGCTGGGGCGGGGTGGTCTGATCGCCCTGTGGTGCAAGACGCTGGACGCCTGGCGCGAACCGCCGCCGCGCCCGGCGTTGTGGACGCACGTCTGACGATCAGCGAGCCGCGCGCCGCCTCTCCAACATCAACGCGACCGCAAGGCCGCCTGCGCCCAGGCCGGCCATGACCGCCCAGGCGGCGATGACCGTCGAGGTGAACTCGCCGCGCCAGATCACGGCCTGATAGGCCTCGATGGCCCAGGCGTGGGGCGTGATCCAGCCGAGGTCGCGGAAGGCCTCGGGCATCAAAAAGCGCGGCGCCATCGATCCGCCCAGAGCGGCCAGCAACAGGACCACGAAGGTCGTCAGCGGTTGGGCTTGCTCGCGCGATCGACACGCCGCCGTCAGCGCCAGGGCCAGGCCGGCGGCGCAGAAACCGACCCCAAGCGCCGTGATCGCGGCGGCCGCCGTCTGGCAGGGGGCCAAGTCAGGCAGCTTGACCCAGGCGGCGACGAAGACCGCCGCCGACTGCATCACGCCCACCGCCGTTAGCCAGACGGCGCGTCCGGTCAGGATGGGCGCGAGGCCGCCGCGCGCCAGCGCCAGGCGTGATTGAAGGCCGGATCGCCGCTCGTCCAGCCCGCCCATGGCCCCGTGCATGGCGGCGAAGAAGACGAACATGACGCTGACCGCGCCCGCATAATAGGTCGCCTGCACATCACCCTGGGGACCGATCTGCAGCGTTTGAACGCGCGGTGCGGGTCGTGCGACCTGACCCGACAGCGCGGCGGCCATCGGCTCCAGCCGCGCCTGAAGCGCCGATGCCGCCACGTCCCGGCCGGCGGCGGAAACGATCACCAGTTTTGGCGGTCCCTGCGTCGATGGCTGGATCAGTATGCCGGCGTCGGCGCGACCGTCGATGACGGCGCGGTCGAAGGCCTCGCGATCTTCGACGATGCGAAGACGATCGCCCATGTCCTTCGACACCGCCTCGCGGACCGCCGCCGTCGCGGGCGTGCGCGACGCGTCATGCAGGACGACGGTGGTGTCTATGTCGCCCCGCGCGCCCGCGCCGAAGATCGCAGCGAACAACAGATAGACCAGGGGCGGCAACAGCAGGGTCAGGATCACGCCTGCGCGGTCGCGCCAAAACCCTCTTGCCCAGGCGCCCGCCACCGACATCATGACGGAGCCTGCGACAGCTGTGCGACCAGATCGTCCAGGCCGGGGCGGCGCACGGCGACCTCGCCATCCTCGCCATCGACGACGGCGGCAAGCATCTGGGCGATGGCCAGCGCGTCCTCGCAGAGCCGACGCCACTCCAGCCCATCGTCCGACGCGGTCAGCCCCGCCTGGGCGAACCATTGGGCGGCGGGGTCTGACGCGGGTCGTGTCAGGCGAATGCTGAGCAGCCGGGCTGAGCCGAAGGCGCGATGAAGCAGGGCGTTCGGCGCGCCTTCCGCCAGCAGTCGTCCCTGCGCCAGGATGCCGATCCGGTCGGCCGTATCGGCGACGAAGATGGCGTCATGGCTGATCAGAAGGCAGCCGGCGCCGGCCTTTGTGGTTTCGCGCAGGGCGACGGACAGGACGCCGCGGGTCGCCGCATCCACCCCTTCCGTCGGTTCGTCGGCGATCAGCAGCCGCGGGCGCCCGACCAGGGCGGCGCTGAGGTTGGCGCGCCGTTTCCAGCCGCCGGACAGGGTGCGCACCGGCTGGTCCGCGCGCGGGCCGCACCCGGTCAGGTCGAGCGCGCGGTTCACCGCCGCGCCGCGACCACGCTTGGGCACCCCGCAGAGCCGCGCCGTCACATCGACGTTCTCGCGCGGCGACAGGGCCGGGAATAGGGCGCTGTCCTGCGGCGCCAGCCCGATGCGCCCGCGTGGTCCGCCGCCTTCGCCCAGGATGACACGCCCGCGCCGCGCGGGCAGCAGACCCGAAGCGACACGCGCCACCGTGGACTTGCCCGCACCATTCGCCCCGAGCAGGGCATAGACCTCGCCCGCAGCGATGCTCAGGCTGAAGTCGCTCAGCACGGATCGGCCGTCGTAGCCCGCGTCGATCCCGCTCAGCGACAAGGCCGGCGCGACGTCAGACCCCAAGTTCGGCCTGCTGGAAAAGGTCCAGGACATAGAGGGCCAAGGGGCTGTCATGGCCGACCGCCTCGACCGCCTTGGCCAAGGATTGCCGCACTGCCGCGCGGGTCCGGCATTCGCCCCACAGATCGACGAAGGTCGTGGTGTCGTCGTCCTGACCCACGTCCTTGCCGACCGCATCGACGGTCGAACAGACATCCAGCAGATCGTCGCAGAGCTGGAAGGCGAAGCCGATCGCTTCGCCGAAAATCGACAGCAGCGCCAGATCCTGCGCATCGCCGCCGCCGAGCAGACCGCCGCCGCGCACGGTGGCGACGAACAGGGCGCCGGTTTTCAGATCGTTGATCTGGCGCAGGGCGGTTTCGTCGCGATCCCTTGCGTCGTCGCGCAGATCGCGCATCTGACCCTCGGACAGACCATCAAAGCCGATCGCCTGCGTCAAAAGGTCCAGGGCCGCCAGACGCGTTTCCGCCGGCGCCGGGGTCCGCAGCACCAGACGCGTGGCCTGGTTCAACAGAGCCACGGCCGCCAGAACCGCCGTATCCTCCCCATGGCGACGATGAAGGGTCGGCTGGCCCCGACGCAGCGAGGCGTCGTCCATGCACGGCAGATCGTCCAGAACCAGCGACGCGGCATGGACCATTTCCAGGGCGCAGGCATAGTCCAGGGCGTCTTCCGGCTCGCCGCCGACATGCGCCGCCGCCAGCATGGCCAGCACCGGCCGGACGCGTTTTCCCTGTCCCAGCAAGGCTTCGCGGGCGGCCTTGGACAACAGGCCGTCATGCGCCGGGGCGACCTCGGCCAGACGCGCCTGAACCTGCAGACGCAGATCGTCGGGGTCGCAGGATGCGCCCGCCAGATGCGGTTGGCGCTGGATGCCGACGATGGCCATACAGATCTCCCATTGTCGCCGACGTCGCGTTGCGACCACGCGCCGAACCCTTATGATGCCATACGGCATCACGACCGCGTCGGATGCAACCCGCCAGGAGCCGTTTGCGATGTCCACCGACGCCGATGCCTTGATCCGGCGCAAGGACGAACACATCGACCACGTGCGGGCCGGGCGAGGCGTCAGCCAGACGACATCGGGTCTGGACGCCATCCGTTTTGTTCACGACGCTCTGCCGGATATCGATCACGACGCCATCGATCTGGCGACGCGCTTTCTGGGGCGACCGGTCGCCTTGCCGTTCCTGATCAGTTCGATGACCGGCGGGCCCTCGCGGGCCGAGGCGATCAATGCACGTCTGGCCGAGGCCGCCCAGGCTTTGGGCGTGGTGCTGGCGGTCGGCTCGCAGCGTGTGGCGCTGGAGAGGGACGGCGGTTTGGGTCTGGGGCTGGATCTGCGACGCCGAGCTCCGGATGCGATGATCCTGGCCAATCTGGGCGCCGTGCAGTTCGCCTTGGGCTATGGCGTCGACGAGGCGCGGCGGGCCATGGAGATGATCGGCGCCGACGCCCTGATCCTGCATCTCAATCCGTTGCAAGAAGGCGTTCAGCCCGAGGGCGATCGCGATTGGCGTGGCGTGGCGCGAGGCATCGAACAGATTGCGGCGGCTTTCCCGGCCCGTCTGATCGTCAAGGAGACGGGCGCGGGCCTGTCGGGCGCGGTGGCGCGTCGCCTGGCGGACATGGGGGTCGCGGCGCTGGACGTGGCCGGGGCGGGCGGCACCAACTGGGGCCTGATCGAGGGCGCACGAGCGACGGGCGGTCGGGCGGAAGCGTTGGCCGCGCCCTTCGCCGGCTGGGGCGTACCGACGGCGCGCAGCCTGGCAGACTGCGCCCAGGCCGCGCCGGAACTGGATCTGATCGGGTCGGGCGGCATCCGCGATGGATTGGATGCGGCGCGTGCGATCCGGCTGGGCGCCTGTCTGGTCGGCCAGGCGGCGGGCGTGCTCGACGCGGCGCTGACCTCGACCGAGGCGGTGGTGGATCACCTGGATCTGATGGCGGCTCAGTTGCGACTGGCCTGTTTCTGCACCGGGTCGGCGGACCTTGCCGCCCTGGCTCAGGCGCCGTTGCTGGAAGCGCCGCGTTTCTGAGACAGTTCGGCCTTCAGCGCCCGCGCCGAACGCACCCAGAGAAAACCGAACGATACGCAGCCCTCGCGTGTCCGCACCGCGTGATGCAGCCGGTGGGCCTGAATCCGCCGCGTCCAGAATCCCGAGCGTCCAACGATCCCCGTCGGAAACCGGCGATGCACCAGCCCGTCGTGGAAGAAGAAATAGATCAGTCCATAGGCTGTGACGCCCAGGCCGATCGGCAGCGCCCAGGGCCAGACGTGCAGACCCAAGGCGACGAGGATGATGGCCGGGGCGGCGAACACCACGGCGAACAGGTCGTTTTTTTCCAGCACGTCGTCGTGCGGCTCATGATGGCTGCGGTGCCAGGTCCACAGCAGGCCGTGCATGACATAACGATGCATCGCCCAGGCGAAGACCTCCATCCCCAGGAAGGTGGCGAGGAACAGCAGGATCATCGTCGGCCAGGACATGACCGCATCATAGGCGCTTTGGGGACCGCGCGTCACGACTTGACCCGGCGCGACGTTTCGCCGTCTGTGCGCCCATGTTGAAGGACCTGTTCGTCACTACCCTCGCACTCAGCCTGATCATCGGCGTGCGCTATCTGCTGGTCGGCGTTGTGACCCATGGCTTGCTGTGGGGCGGAGCGGGACGGGGGCGTCAGCTGAACCACAGGCCGCCGGCGGCGAAACGCATCCGCGCCGAAGTCGTCGCGTCCCTGATCGCCTGCCCGATCTACGCCCTGCCAGCCGCATTCGTCATCGAACTCTGGAAGCGCGGCGGGACGGCGATCTACGACGATATCCACGCCTGGCCGCTGTGGTGGCTGCCCGCCAGCTTCATCGTCTACATGCTGGCCCACGACGCCTTCTACTATTGGATCCATCGCGCGCTGCACCACCCGCGCATCTTCCCTTGGGCCCACGCCGAACATCATCGGTCACGCGACCCCAGCGCCTTCGCCTCCTTCGCCTTCGATCCGGCCGAAGCGATCGCCACGGCCTGGTTCCTGCCGGCTCTGACCCTCTTCATCCCGATCCATTGGGGCGTGGCGCTGGCGCTGCTGACCCTGATGACCGCCACCGCCGTGCTCAACCACGCTGGCCGCGAAGTCTGGCCCGCGTCTTGGCTGAAACGCGCGCCGCTACGCTGGATGATCACCGCCACCCACCACGACGCGCACCACAAGCGCTTCAACGGCAATTACGGCCTGTATTTCCAGATGTGGGATCGATGGGCAGGCAGCGAGATTTCTTCCGCTCGGCGGAGAAACGAGGGGACGCCACCGCTTTGATCCAGGATGGTGGGGCGTTCTCAGCGGAAATCGGCGGGCTTTAGGCCATGCCGCTGCAGCTTGTCGTACAGCGTCTTCCTCGGAACCTGCATTTCGGCCAGCACTGCGGATATGTCCCCACGATGGGACTGGAGCGCGTCGCGCAGCAGTTCGCCTTCGAACCTGTTAACGCGGTCGGGAAGACTTAGGCCGTGATCGGGCGCGCGGGTGTTGTCATCGAGTGACAAGGCGACGCGTTCCGCAAAATGCGCCAGTTCGCGGATATTGCCGGGCCAGTCGGCCTCGACCAGCAGGCGTCTTACGCTGTCGCTTATAGAGGGAATATCGACGCCGTGACGGTCCGCCGCGCGACGCAGGAAGTGGGCGAACAGCAGGGGAATGTCTTCTCGCCGTTCGCGCAGAGGCGGTACGCGGAGTCTCACCACGTTCAGACGGTAATAGAGGTCTTCGCGAAAGGCGCCCCCGCGCGCGGCCTCGCCCAGATCGATCTTTGACGAGGCCAGTACACGCAAATCTAAGGCGCGGGGCTCGTTGGCACCGATGGGATGGACCTCGCGTTCTTCCAGGACACGCAAAATCTTGACCTGAACGGCCAGAGGCATGCTCTCGACCTCGTCCAGAAACAATGAGCCGTTGTGGGCGCGTTCGACGTGCCCGACCCGGCGGCGCAAGGCTCCGGCGAAGGCGCCGAGTTCGTGTCCGAACAGTTCGCTCTCGATCAGCCCGTCAGGCAGGGCGCCGCAGTTGACGGCGACGAACGGCGCCAATCGTCGCCGGCCGCCGTTGTGCAGGGCGCGCGCAACGGCCTCCTTTCCTGTGCCGGTTTCGCCTTCGATCAGCACGTCCATTCGGGCGTCGGCGATCTGAGCGATGGTGGCGCGGAGGGCGGTGATGGCGCGAGACGATCCGGCCAGGGGCAACTCCTGTCCGCTGTCCGAGGCCATCGCCAGCAAGCGACGGTTTTCCAGGACCAGACCGCGTTTTTCCAGAGCGCGGTTCAAGCTGTCTTGAAGGCGCTCAAACGGAAAAGGCTTGGCGACGAAGTCGTAGGCGCCGTCCTTCATCGCTGCGACGGCGTCGGTGATGTCGCCATGGCCAGTGATCATGATGATCGGCAGGGCGGCGTCCAACGCTTGCAGGCGGCTGAGCAACTGACGGCCATCAAGGCCAGGCATCCGCAGGTCGGTGATCACGACGCCCGGAAAATCGGCGTCGATCGCTCTCAGCGCGGGTTCCGCCCCTGAGAAAGCGTGAACGTCATAACCTTCTAGGATCAGGCGCTCGACCAAGGCATGGCGGAAATCGGCGTCATCCTCGATCAGGGCGACGGCAGTGGGGCGGGCAAACTCCATCATGCGATCCTCAACGTGGCGACAAAGGTCGCTCCGACGTCGTCATCGACCAAGTCGAGCTCGCCGCCGAAACCGGCGATCAGATCTCGACAGATGACCAGACCCAGGCCAAGCCCATTTGCGCGTGTGGTGACAAAGGGCGTGAACAGTTGGGCGCGCACAGCGGGCGGGACGCCTGGACCATTGTCGGAAATGCTCAATCGAACACGGTCCTTACCACGCGAGACCTTCAGCGTTAGTCGTGGCTGATCGCAGCCTTCCAGCGCTTCTGAGGCGTTCTTGACCAGATTGACGATCACCTGTTCCAGACGAAAGCGATCGGCGCGTACTGTGACGTCTGCGTCACCTTCGCGGATCAGTTCGACGCCGCCCTCGTCCAATCGGCCGCGCGTCAGCAGCAGGGCGCCGTGGATCGCGTCCTCAAGACGGACGATGCCGATTTTGGGATCTGACTTTCTGGAAAAGACCCTGAGGCCTTCGGTGATGGCCCCGATGCGCTGGGTCAGGTCGCTGATCCGCGCCAATGCCCCACGCGCCTTGGCGGCCTCGTCGCGATCAAGCAGAACGCCGGCGGTCTCTGCCTGGGTCTGGATGGCGGCGACGGGTTGATTGATCTCGTGCGCCACGCTGGCGACGATCTGCCCCAGCGCGGCGAGTTTGCTGGCTTGAACCAACTCGTCACGCAGCAGTTCGCGTGCGGTCTCGGCTTGGCGACGTTCCTCGATCTGGCGATTGAGGGCGGCGTTGGCGTTACGAAGCTCGTGGGTGCGTTCGTCGATCAGCCTTTCCAGTTCCAGCCGCGCCTCTTCCTCGGCACGGGCGCGGACAAGGGCCTGATGGCGACGACGCAGGAGCACGACGATGACGCCTGCCAGCAGGGTGACGATCAGGGCCGCAAGCGCCCGCGCGGTTGCGACGGCCGTCCCAATGGATCCGCGATCCGGCGACAGCAGGTGCAGGGTCCAGCCGGGCGTTTCCGTTGGGATCGCCGCATGCATCCAGCGCTGCTCGCGGCCGTCGACTGGAGCCTGGATCAGACGCGGTCGATCATTGAGCGGCGTTACGAAGGGGAGAGGGCGCAACGCCTCGGGTTGAAGCGTCTGATCGGTCAACGTCAGCCGCCGTCGACGTTCGTCCAGCGCTTCGGTGGTGCGGAAACGCCATGCCGGCACGCTGGTGATCAGCACGACGCCGCCGGGGTCGACAACATAGGCCGGCTCACCAGACGCGCGCCATTCGGCCTCGAGAGCGGCGAACTCGACCTTGACCACGACGACGCCCACGGCGGAGCCGCTCGACCCGTGAACACGCCGCGCCAGATAGAGTCCGGGTCGGCCGGACACGGTGCCCAAGGCGAAAAATTCCGCCTGGCCCTGGCGCATGGCGTTGATGAAATAGGGGCGAAACCCATAGTCGGCGCCGACGAAACTGGTTGGCAGGCGCCAGTTGCTGGCAGCGCGGGTTCGTCCGCTGGCGTCGATGATATAGATGGCGGCCGCTCGTGTCTGACGCGCCAAAGTCTCCAGTTTAAGGCTGACAGCATCGCCTTTGGCAGTCTGCGGGGCGCTCAGCAGGGCGGCGATGTCGGGATCGCTCGCCAACGCCAGGGGCAGGGAGCGGTGCTTCTCCAGTTCGCTGCGTAGCACGGCCGCGTGCAGGGCGGCGGCGGCCTCTGTCTGCCGAGCCAGTTCGATCTTAGCGTCACGCCGAGCGACCTCGCCTGCGCCGAAAGCCGCCAAGGCTGCGATCATGAACCAGCACACTGTCGTTACCAGCCAAAGGGAGCGCCAAGGTTTTCGAGCCGAGTCTGTGACCGGTGCATCCTGCATGTTCGCAGTGTGCGGATAATCGCACGACAGGGCCAGCCTGCTGGGTGAAAAACCGCACAGATATCTCAACCGATCCTCACGACTCTCCGGAAAGTGCCGAATTTTCATAAACATCGAGAGGTTGGATCAATTGCTTTCGCGATGAGGGTTTTCGTTGGAAGCTCTATCCAACGGAGCGTGGCGAAGATCGCGCCCATCGAGGAGACTGCGGGATCACCCCCGCACATCAGGAGCCCTTCGTGATCTCAGTCCCGTCAGAGACCGCGCCGGTCGTTCGCCGGCCGTTCTATCGCCACCTGTATTTCCAGGTGCTGATCGCCATCGCGCTCGGCGCACTTATCGGGCACTTCTGGCCGACATTCGGCGAAAGCCTGAAGCCGCTGGGCGACGGATTCATCAAACTGGTGAAGATGGTGATCGCGCCGGTGATTTTCCTGACCATCGTGACCGGCATCGCCGGCATGCGTGATCTTGGAAGCGTCGGTCGCGTCGCCGCCAAGGCTTTCGCCTACTTCCTGGTCTTCTCGACTCTGGCTCTGATCGTGGGCCTGATCATCGCCAATCTGGTGCGTCCGGGCCATGGCTTGAACATCGACCCGGCGACGTTGAACGCCGGCGCCGTCGAGCAGTATGCGGCGGCCGCGCACGAGAGCACGATCGTCGGCTTCCTGATGGGCGTCATTCCCGACACGCTGGTCAGCGCCTTCTCGACCGGCAACATCCTGCAGGTTCTGTTCGTGTCGATCCTGTTTGGCCTCGCCTTGGCGTTGGTGGGCGAACGGGCCCAGCCGGTGGTCGATCTGTTCGAGACCCTCAGTCTTGCTGTGTTCAAGTTGGTCGCCATCGTGATGAAGGCTGCGCCCATCGGCGCCTTCGGCGCCTTCGCCTTTACGATCGGCGCTTACGGCATCGCATCGATCGCCAATCTGGCCGCCTTGATCGTGACCTTCTACGTCACAGCGATCATCTTCGTCGTGGGCGTGCTGGGGCTGGTGGGCGTCGCCAACGGCTTCAACATTCTCAAGCTGATCCGTTACCTCAAGGAAGAGCTTCTGCTGGTGCTGGGCACTTCCAGTTCAGAAGCGGCTTTGCCCAGCCTGATCTCCAAGATGGAACGCGCGGGGGCCGCCAAGTCGGTCGTCGGCCTGGTCGTGCCGACTGGCTATTCGTTCAATCTGGACGGCACCAACATCTATATGACGATGGCGGCTCTGTTCATTGCTCAGGCGCTGAACATCGAACTCACCATCTGGCAGCAGATCACGCTTCTGCTGGTCGCCATGCTCAGCTCAAAAGGCGCAGCGGGCATCACGGGCGCGGGCTTCATCACCCTGGCGGCGACCCTGTCGGTCGTGCCGGATGTGCCAGTCGCCGGCATGGCGCTGATCCTGGGCATCGATCGCTTCATGAGCGAATGCCGGGCCCTGACCAACTTCATCGGCAACGCCGTGGCCACCATCGTCGTGGCCCGCTGGGAAAACGCGCTGGATCGCGACGCCCTGAAGGCCGCGCTGGACGGACATCCCTTGCCGGTGGCGGCGCTGCCCGACCCTGCGGCGGGGCCTGGAGACGATCTGGTTCTCGCCAAGGACTGACGGCGAGAACAACTTTTGAATGACGGGACCGCCGACATAACGACGGCCCGGGAGGAGGAAACATGAAGATGCAATCCAAGTTCGCACTGATGGCGGGCGCGGCCTCGGCTGTCCTGCTGATCTCGGCGGGAGCGGCTCTGGCTCAGGAGGCCACGCCTCAATCCACTCCAGCGCAGGAGGCTGAGGCGGCGCAGGTCGAGGACATCGTCGTCGTCGGCTCCCAGATTCGCGGCGCCTCCACCACGGCGGCTCTGCCAGTGACCGTCGTCACGCAGGAAGAAATCATCGCGACCGGCGCCGTCAGCGGTGATGATCTGCTGCGGTCCATTCCCCAGATGGGCGATGTGCTGTTCTCCAGCGCCAACAATCCTCAAACCTCGAACGCAGCGCGAGGCGACGTCAACTCGGTCAATCTGCGCTCGCTCGGGGTGGGAAACACCCTGGTGCTCTTGAACGGACGTCGGATCGTTCAGCACCCCACCAGCCAAGGGACGTCAGACACCGGCACGGTGCCTGTGCTCAGCTACAATTCCAACGCCATTCCGGTCTCTGGATTGGAGCGGTTGGAAGTTCTGCTGGACGGCGCCGCCGCCATCTATGGCGCGGATGCGGTCGCGGGCGTCGTGAACACTGTGCTTCAGCAGGATTTCGATGGCTTGGAGATGAAGGCCCAGTACGGCGGCGCGGAGGGCACGCATCGCCGAGAATTCACCTTCGGTATGTTCGCAGGCAAGGATTTCGAGCGGGGCAATCTGTCGGGCTTCCTCGACTACACCAACCGCACCGCCCAGCAGGCCAGCGATGAACCCTATACCGCCTCTGACGACCGCCGCAGCCTGTTCGCAAACGTGCCGGGCTATGAGAATTCGACCGACACCGATGGGCGCTCTTCCTATACAGCCTGGGCCAACTTCCAGACACCATTCCAGGTCCGTCGGGGCACGACTGCTCTGACGACCGGCGCCGGCGCCTTCCACAGTCAGCCTTCCAGCTTCGGCTGCACCGCGCCGGTTGGGGGTGATGTTTGCCTGGCCAGCGGCAATATCAGCTACAGCGGCGCTGGCCGCGAGTTGCGCTATGACGGGGCGCGGGGCACCACCCAATCGCCGGATATCGAACGGTTGAACCTGTTCGTGTCGGGTCACTACGATCTCGACAACGGCGTCACGGCCTTTGGCGAACTCGGCTATTACACGGCATCGACCCAAAACATTCAGCCGCCGACCATCCTGCTGAACCCGCTCTGGATCCCAGCCAGCAACTACTGGAATCCGTTTGGCCCCGTCACCTTTGCCGACGGCACGCGCAATCCCAATCGTCTCGCTGGCCTGACAAACGTCCCCACAGCCGGGACGGCCGTTAAGCTGGTTCGGTATCGCTTCAACGATCTGGGCGCCCAAGTGGTGGATGTCGACAACTGGCAGTCCCGATTCCTGGGCGGCCTGCGGGGCGAATGGCGCGGCTTCGATTGGGAAAGCGCGCTGTTGTATTCGGAAGCCGAGGCCACCGACACCTCGAACGCCGTCAATCTGACCGCGCTTCAGGCCAATCTCGCCCTGTCGACGCCCGACGCCTACAATCCGTTCAGCGGCGGCTGTGTGAACGACACCAGCTTCGGCGATTGCACGCCCAGTTCTCAGGCCGCGATCGACGCCATCACGACCGACCTGACGCGGGTCTCCAAGACAACGCTGGCGCTGTGGGACTTCAAGGTCAGCCGCCCCGATGTCTTCACCCTGCCGGGCGGGCCTGTCGGCATGGCTTTGGGCGTCGAGGCGCGTCGGGAAACTCAGCGTGACGACCGCGACGCCGATCTGGACGGCACCAACGTCTTCCGCGACAGCGTGTCGGGCGAGATCAGCCAGTCCAACATTGCGGCGGTCAGCTCAAACCCCGACACCTACGGCAAGCGCGAGGTCTATTCGGCCTATGTCGAGTTCGCTGTGCCTGTCGTTTCGCCCGAGATGAACATTCCGCTGGTTCGCAGTCTCGATTTCCAACTGGCCGGCCGATACGAGCACTATTCCGACTTCGGCGATGTGGCCAAGCCCAAGATCGCCATGGCCTGGGACCTGGTCGAAGGCGTGCGCGTCCGGGGCTCGTATTCCGAGGGTTTCCGCGCCCCGAACCTGGAACAGACCAACGCGGCGCAATACGGGCGTCTATCGACGAATAACGATTACATCCGCTGTGAGGCCGATCTGCGCCTGGGTCGGATCACCAACTTCAACCAATGTTCGCAACCCGCCAGCGCCTCGCTGCTGGTGTCGGGCAATCCCGAGCTTCAGCCCGAGGAAAGCACCAACCAGTCGATCGGTCTGGTTTTGCAGCCCTGGTTCATTCCCGAGCAGTTCGGCCGCTTCACCTTCACGCTGGACCGCTGGAAGATCGAGCAGGAGAAGATCGTCGGTCTGCTGGGCGCGCAGTCGAACGTCGTGCTGGACTATCTGAACATCTTGAACGGCACGCGGAACGACAACGTCAACCGCGCGGCGGTGACGGCCGACGACATCGCCTTCTTCCAGGGCAGCGGAATCACTCCTGTCGGACAGATCGTCTCGGTCGAAGATCAGTTCATAAACCTACTGCCGCAGACGGTGGAGGGGCTCGACATCGGCCTACAATGGCGGCTGCGCGGCACGCCGTGGGGCAACTTCCGCGCCAGCGTGAATGCGGCGCACCTGACGAAGTTCGATCGTTCTCCCGGCCCCTTGGTCGAGTCGCTGTTCGCAGCGCGTGAAGCCGGCCAGATCAATGCGAACACGCCGCTGCCGATCTCTCAGACCCTGTTGGCTCGCAACGGCCGGCCGGAATGGCGGGTGACGGGCTCGTTCACCTGGTCGCAAGGGCCATGGCAGGTGGGCGCATTCACCCAATACAACAGCGCCGTCACCGAAACCGGCTTCCTCAGCGCCCAAGGCGATCCCTGGCAGGTCGATAGCCAGATCACCGGCAATCTGTATGGTCAGTATGAGTTCGGCGACAACGCCGGCTTTGCGTCCGGCACAACGGTGCGCCTGGGGGCCCGCAACATCACTGACGAGCAGCCCCCGTTGACTTCTTCGGGCTATTTGGGTGCGCTGTACAATCCCTACGGCCGCTACTGGTACGCCAACATCTCCAAGACGTTCTAAGAGAGAGAGGCGCGATGACCGACCATCTCGTTCGATCTCTGGGGGCGCTGGTCGTCGCCTGGGCCGGCATCGCGCCGATGACGCAGGCGCAGGAAACGCAGACGGCCGTCGCGGCGGCTGTCGATTCTGCGCCTGCACCAGCCGATTGCCCGGACTTCGTGCCGCAACAGACGCGGTGCTGGTCGGGCAGGGCGGTCAAAGGCGGCTATTATTGGATCGCCGTCCCTAAGGACTGGAACGGCGTCCTGATCGTTCACGCGCATGGCGGACCCCGCACCAGCGCACCAGAACCGAACGATCCGCTGGAGGACATGGAGCGGTTCTCCATGACGGTGAAGGAAGGCTTCGCCTGGGCGGGCTCGACCTATCGCCGTGGCGGCTATGGCGTACGAATGGCGGCGGAAGACACGGACGATCTGCGCCAGATTTTCTGGAACGCCTTCGGCAGGCCACGCCGAACTCTGGTGCATGGCCAGTCCTGGGGCGGAAATGTCGCGGCCAAGACGGCTGAGCTCTACGCCCGCGATGCCGAGGGACAGGTCATGTGGGACGGCGTCGTCCTGACCAACGGCGTAATCGGTGGCGGGACCCGCACCTACCGCTTCCGCGCCGATCTTAGAGCGGTGTATCAGTTCTACTGCACTAACCATCCGCTTCCGAACGAGCCCCATTATCCGCTGTGGCAGGGGCTGCCGCTAGACAGCGATCTGAACCGGGCGCAGTTGGCCGAGCGGGTCAAAACCTGCACGGGCGTGGGCCTGCCGCTTGCTGAAAGGTCGGCAGAGCAGAAGCGCAATCTGGCGGATATCCTGGCCGTGACGGGCGTGAACGAGGAACAGTTGGTTCCGCATCTGGCCTGGGCGACCTTCCTGTTCCGCGACATGGTTTTGCGCCGTCTTGACGGGCTGAACCCCTTCGACAACAGCCACACGGTCTATCAGGGTTCGCACGACGACGAGGCGTTGAACGCTGGCGTTCAGCGGTTCGCGGCTGATCCGATGGGTGTGGCGCGCTTGGCCTACGACGCGGATCTCAGCGGTCTGATCGTGGCGCCGACGCTGACGATCCACGCCAAAAACGATGCGACAGCCTTCGTCTCCAACGACGCGCTTTACAGGGAGACGGTCGCCGCGGCGGGACGATCGGACCTATTGGTCCAGACGTTCACAGACGAGTCCGAACATAGCCGCCTATCGCCGCCAGAGTACGTCGGTCTTTTCCAGGCGATGATGCGCTGGCTGGACGAGGGCGTGAAGCCGACGCCCGCTGACGTTGCCACGCTGTGTCAGGTGGCGGCTCCACGCTACGAGGGCGGCTGTCATTTCGACACCACCTTCAAGCCGTCGACGGACAGCCGCCCCAACTGAAGCTGCCGCTGCGCTTCACAAGGATCGGCCCCGAATGCAAACACGGCCCGCAGGCGACTGCGGGCCGTGTCTTTTAGTGTGTGATCTGAAAGATCAGGCCGTCTTGGCGCGGTCCTTGTCGGAGGAGCTGCGGGCCAGTTCGCGGTTCAGCCACAGGGCCAGCAAGGTGCAGATGGCGCCCGACAGCAGATAGGCGCCGGCGGCGATCAGGCCGAACTGGCTGGAGATCCACAGGGCCGCGAGGGGCGCGAAGCCGGCGCCGAACAGCCAGGCCAGGTCCGAGGTCAGGGCGGACGAAGTGTAGCGGTTGGTCAGGCTGAAGCTGGAGGCCACCGGGCCAGAGGCCTGGCCGAACGATAGGCCCAGCAGGATGAAGCCGGAGATCATGAACGTCAGCTCGCCGACCGGGCCGCCGTTCAGCAGTTGCGGCGCAAAGCCGGAGAAGGCGGCGATGCCGGCGGCGGTGATGGCCAGCAAGGTACGGCGGCCGTAGCGGTCGGCCAGAATGCCCGACGCCAAGATGGCCAGCAGGCCGAAGACGGCGCCCACCATCTCGATCAGCAGGAAGCGGACCGGCGTTTCCTTGGTGAACAGGAACACCCACGACAGGGGGAAGACGGTGACCATGTGGAACATTGCGAAGCTGGCCAGGGGCGCGAAGGCGCCGATGGCGATCTTGGGGCCTTCGTCGCGCAGGGCCTGGCTGATCGGCGTGGGTTGAAGCTCGCGCGTCTCGAACAGCTTTTGGAATGCCGGCGTCACCACGATGCGCAGGCGCGCGAACAGGGCCACGACGTTGATGGCGAAGGCCACGAAGAAGGGATAGCGCCAGCCCCAATCGAGGAAATCGGGCGCCGACAGCGTGTTCAGGAAGAAGGCGAACAGGGCCGAGGCCACCAGCAGGCCGATGGGCGCGCCGAGTTGCGGGATCATGGCGTACCAGCCGCGCTTCTTCTCGGGCGCGTTGAGCGCCAGCAGCGAGGCCAGACCGTCCCAGGTGCCGCCCAGGGCGACGCCCTGGCCGATACGGGTCAAGGCCAGCAGGACCGGCGCCCACATGCCGATGCTCTCATATCCGGGGATGAAGGCGACCGACACGGTGGAGGTGCCCAGCAGCAGCAGGGCGGTCGTCAGCTTGGCGCCGCGTCCGAACTTGCGGTCGATGGCGATGAACAGGACGGTGCCCAGCGGCCGGGCCAGGAAGGCCAAGGCGAAGACGGCGAAGGAGAGCAGGGTGCCGCCCACAGGGCCAGCATAGGGGAAGATCAACTGCGGGAAAACGACCACCGAAGCGATGGCGTAAACAAAGAAGTCGAAAAACTCGGAAGTTCGGCCGATAATGACGCCGATGGCGATCTCGCCGGCGTCAACCTTGCCATGGCCCGTGTGAAGGGCGGCGGCGTCGCGTTCCAGCGACTCTGACGAAGGGGTCGTCGAGGCGGACATGGGCTTGGTCGCTCCGTGTGAGACTGAATTATCGGCCGTACGGCAGGTCGCCGCATTATGACCGGGCGCCCTTTGCGATGAAAGCGGCCTCGTGAGGATAGGACATATTGCCCAATGTCGTTCCTGATTGAGCTTGAGTATCCCGCCGCCTACGAACGCCAACCGTCGCGGCGCCTCCCCCTCGCCCGACGCTTTTCGATTGGATCCGCCTTGCGCCGTCTGCGCCTACTTTTGCTCGCGCCCGTCGTGGCCCTGCTGTCGGCCTGCAACCTGGTCGTCCTGAACCCTGCCGGCGACGTCGCGTCCCAGCAGGGCGATCTGCTGATGATATCGACCCTGTTGATGCTGATCATCATCGTGCCGGTGATGGGTCTGATCATATTCTTTGCCTGGAAGTATCGGGCGTCGAACAAGGAGGCCGAGGCCGACTACCGTCCCGACTGGGACCACTCCACGTCGCTGGAGCTGGTCATCTGGGCCGCGCCGCTGATGATCATTATCTGCCTGGGCGCCCTGACCTGGGCCGGCACGCACCTGCTGGACCCTTATCGTCCGATCGACCGGATCAAGCCGGGCCAGGCCGTCGAGGAAAGCGCCGAGCCGTTGCAGGTCAACGTCGTCGCGCTCGACTGGAAGTGGATGTTCATCTACCCGCAATACGGCGTCGCCACGGTCAATGAACTGGCCGCGCCGGTCGACCGTCCGATCCGTTTCCACATCACCTCTTCCTCGGTGATGAACAGCTTCTACATTCCCGCACTGGCCGGCCAGATCTACGCCATGCCGGGCATGGAGACGAAGCTGCACGCCGTCATCAACCGTCCGGGCGAATACGAAGGCTTCTCGGCCAACTATTCCGGCGACGGCTTCTCGCACATGCGCTTCGCCTTCCACGGTCTGGATCAGTCCGGGTTCGACCAATGGATCACCGGCGTGCGCCAGGGCGGCCAGACGCTGGACCGCGATCGTTATCTGGAGCTGGAAAGGCCCAGCGAGAAGGTGCCGGTCATGCGCTTCTCCAACGTCGACGGCATGTTGTGGGACGCGATCCTCAACATGTGCGTCGAGCCGGGCAAGATGTGCATGGGCGAGATGATGGCCATCGACAAACAGGGCGGTCTGTCCATGGCGTCGGTGCGCAACACCATGCCGCTGGTCTATGACAAATACGCCGGTCGCGGAAAATCGCCCGCCTACTTCGGCTCCAACGACAGCTACGTCATGACGATCTGCACCCCGCTGCAGGCCGAGGCCGCCGCCGCCGACCGCATGCGCCGCGCCGAACTGGATACGGTTGCCGGACCGACCAGCCTGGAGCGCCTGACCGGGCAGGGCTTGTCGCCAGGCCAGACTCCAATGGCCTCGCTGACGACGCTGGCCCGCAATCCTTTCGCCACGGGGCCGGTTCCGACCGACGTCCGTTCCGCCCCCAACGTCTGAGCGAACACAGTCGATGAACGCTGATCAACTCATTCCGCTAATCTTCGGGCGCCTCACACCTGAGGCTCTGCCGTTGCACGAGCCGATCCTGGTCGTGACCATGTCGGTCGTGCTGCTGGGCGGTCTCGCCCTGTTCGGCGCCCTGACCTATTTTAAGCTGTGGGGCTATCTCTGGAAGGAGTGGTTCACCACCGTGGACCACAAGAAGATCGGGATCATGTACATGATCCTGGGTCTGATCATGTTCGTGCGCGGCTTCGCCGACGCCATCATGATGCGCCTGCAACAGGCGATGGCCTTCGGCGGGTCCGAGGGGTACCTGAACGCCCACCACTATGACCAGATCTTCACCGCCCACGGCGTGATCATGATCTTCTTCGTGGCCATGCCGCTGGTGACGGGCATCATGAACTATGTCGTGCCGCTGCAGATCGGCGCGCGCGACGTTTCCTTCCCCTTCCTGAACAACTTCAGCTTCTGGATGACCACGGCCGGCGCCGTCATCGTCATGGCCTCGCTGTTCGTGGGCGAGTTCGCGCGCACCGGCTGGCTGGCCTATCCGCCGCTGTCGGGCATCGGCTACAGCCCCGGCGTCGGGGTCGACTATTACATATGGGCGTTGCAGATCGCGGGGGTGGGCACGACGCTGTCCGGCATCAACCTGATCGCGACCATCGTGAAGATGCGCGCGCCCGGCATGGGCATGATGAAGATGCCGGTCTTCACCTGGACCTCGCTGTGCACCAACGTGCTGATCGTGGCGTCCTTCCCGGTCCTGACCGCCGTCCTGGCCCTGCTGACGCTGGACCGTTACGTCGGCACCAACTTCTTCACGAACGACTTCGGCGGCAACCCGATGATGTACGTGAACCTGATCTGGATCTGGGGTCACCCCGAGGTCTACATCCTGATCCTGCCGCTGTTCGGCGTCTTCTCGGAGATCGCCTCGACCTTCTCGGGCAAGAAGCTGTTCGGCTATACCTCCATGGTCTACGCCACGGTCGTCATCACGATCCTGTCCTACCTGGTCTGGCTGCACCACTTCTTCACCATGGGCTCGGGCGCGTCGGTGAACAGCTTCTTCGGCATCACGACGATGATCATCTCGATCCCGACGGGCGCGAAGATCTTCAACTGGCTGTTCACGATGTACCGCGGGCGCATCCGGTTCGAGCTGCCGATGATGTGGCTGGTCGCCTTCATGCTGACCTTCGTAATCGGCGGGATGACGGGCGTGCTGCTGGCGGTGCCGCCGGCCGACTTTGTGCTGCACAACTCGCTGTTCCTGGTGGCCCACTTCCACAACGTCATCATCGGCGGCGTGCTGTTCGGCCTGTTCGCGGCGATCAACTTCTGGTGGCCCAAGGCCTTCGGCTTCAAGCTGGACAAGAAGTGGGGCCTGATCAGCTTCTGGTGCTGGGTGCCCGGTTTCTGGCTGGCCTTCCTGCCGCTGTACGTGCTGGGCCTGATGGGCGTGACGCGCCGGATGCGGGTGTTCGACGATCCTTCGCTGCAGATCTGGTTCGTCATCGCCGCCATCGGCGCGGGCGTCATCGCCCTGGGCATTGCGGCCATGTTCATCCAGTTCGCCGTGTCGATCATCAACCGCGACAAGCTGCGCGACACGACGGGCGACCCGTGGGGCGGCCGCACGCTGGAGTGGGCGACCTCGTCGCCGCCGCCGGCCTACAACTTCGCCGCCACGCCCTACGTCCATGACGCCGACGCCTGGTGGGACATGAAGAAGCAGGGCTATCAGCGTCCGCTGAGCGGCTACAAGGCGATCCACATGCCCTCGAACACCGGGGCGGGGATCATCATCTCGGGCCTGTGCCTGGTGATGGGTTTGGCCTTGATCTGGTACATCTGGTGGCTGGCCGCCATCAGCTTCATCGGGGTGCTGGCCGTCTCGATCGGCCATACCTTCAACTACAAGCGCGACTACTACATCCCCGAGGATGAGGTCCGTGCGACAGAAGAGGCGCGCACCCGCGCCCTGGCCGGAACGGAGGCCTGATCATGAGCGCGACTGCGACCGAGATCGACCGGACCGTCTTCCATCTGGAAGAGGAGCCGCACCACGAGGAAGGCTCCAGCACCATGCTGGGCTTCTGGCTCTATCTGATGAGCGACTGCCTCATCTTTGCGATGCTGTTCGCCGTGTTCGGCGTGCTGGGCGGCAACTACGCCGCCGGGCCGGGGCCCAAGGAACTGTTCGACCTGGAGCTGGTGGCAATCAACACCGCCATGCTGCTGTTCTCGTCGATCACCTATGGCTTCGCCATGCTGGCGATGGATCGGAACAACCAGCGTCAGACGTTGGTCTGGCTGGCGATCACCGGCCTGTTCGGCCTGGCCTTCCTGGGGATCGAGCTCTACGAGTTCGCGCACCTGATCCATGAGGGCGCGACGCCGCAACGCAGCGCCTTCCTGTCGGCCTTCTTCACCCTGGTGGGCACCCACGGCCTGCACGTCACCTTCGGTATCATCTGGCTGGTGACGCTGATGGTTCAGGTCAGCATGAAGGGCCTGATCCCCGCCAACAAACGCCGCCTGATGTGCCTGTCGATGTTCTGGCACTTCCTGGACGTCATCTGGATCGGCGTCTTCACCTTCGTCTATCTGCTGGGCATGCTGCGATGAGCGCCGACAAGAACGACCACAGCCCTGAGTCTCACGAGACCGACCACCTGGGTCATGAGGGGCACAATCACGGCTCCTTCAAGAGCTACTTGATCGGCTTCGTGCTGTCGGTGATCCTGACGGCCATCCCGTTCGCCCTGGTCATGACCGGCGTCCTGCCGACACAGGCGACGGCCCTGATCGTCATGGGCTTCGCCGTGGTGCAGATCGTGGTCCACATGATCTACTTCCTGCACATGAACTCCAAGTCCGAGGGCGGCTGGATCATGCTGGCGCTGATCTTCACCATCATCGTGGTGGTCATCGCCCTGTCGGGTTCGCTGTGGGTCATGTACCACCTGAACACCAATATGATGCCCATGACGCACGACATGGCGCAGATGGGCGGCTGAGGTCGAGATCACGGACCCGTCCTCAGTCCCGGCCGGCGGCAAGGCCAGACGTTCGCGATCCTTCCGCATGGCGGTCGTGGTCGCGGGCCTGGCGTTGTTCGTCGGCTTTCTGGCGCTGGGCGGGTGGCAGGTTCAGCGCCTGGCCTGGAAGACCCATCTGATCGCCCAGGTCGACGCCCGCGTTCATGCGGCCGCCATTCCAGCGCCTGGCCCGACCCAATGGGCCGGCGTGACACGCGAAAAGGATCAGTACCGCCGCGTCACGGTTCGCGGTCGATTCCTGCACGACAAGGAAACCCTGGTTCAGGCGGTGACCGACGCCGGCGGCGGCTTCTGGGTCATGACGCCCCTGGTTGACGACCGGGGCTTCACCGTCCTGATCAATCGCGGCTTCGTGCCCGCCGGCCGACGCGATCCGGCCGTTCGCGCCGATGGTCAGGTCGAGGGGCAGCAGACGGTGACGGGACTGCTCCGGATCACTGAGCCCAAGGGCGGCTTCCTGCGCGCCAATGATCCCGCCGGTGATCGCTGGCGCTCTCGCGACGTCGCGGCGATCGCGTCGCGGCGCGACCTGACGAGGGTCGCGCCCTATTTCATTGACGCGGACGCCAGCCCGAACCCAGGAGGATGGCCGCGCGGAGGGCTGACGGTGATCCGGTTCGCCAACAGCCATCTGGTCTATGCCCTGACCTGGTTCGGCATGGCGCTGCTGACCCTGGTCGGTCTTTGGCTGTTCCTGCGCGACGGCAGGCGCAACAGGTCGTGACAACGACAACTTTGCAAAGATTGCTGGGCCTGGGGCTCAGAGGCGGGGTCGCGACCCACGGCGGCGCCAACCGCCGCAACATGCTTTTGCTGATCCAGTTGCGCTGGCTGGCGGTCGCCGGGCAGGTGGCGACGATCCTGCTGGTCCAGTACGTGATGCGGATCCCCCTGCCGGTGCTGTGGCTGCTGGCGGCGCCGGCGGGCCTGGTGCTGGTCAACCTGGTCAGCGCGCCGTTGACCGTGCGCCGGCAGGAGGTTGAGGATCAGGCGCTGATGATCGCCCTGTTGGCGGATGTGGCGGCGCTGACCTGGCTGCTGTTCCTGACCGGGGGGGCGGCCAATCCGTTCGTGGCGCTGTATCTGCTCCAAGTCGTCTTGGGGGCGGTGCTGCTGGCGCCGGTCTATGCCTGGGCGCTGATCGCCATCACCAGCCTGTGTTTCGCCGGGCTGGGCCTGCATTCCCGCCCGCTGAACCTGCCGCCGGCGCGCGAGGATTCACTGCTCAGCCTTTATCTTCAGGGCAGTCTGATCTGTTTCGTGCTGATGGCCGTGCTGCTGGTGCTGTTCGTCACCCGGATCAGCCAGAACCTGCGCGAGCGCGACGCCTCGATGGCCGCCCTGCGCCAGCAGACGGCAGAGCATGACCATATCGTCCGCATGGGCCTACTCGCGTCGGGTGCGGCGCACGAGCTGGGAACGCCGCTGGCTTCGCTGTCGGTGATCCTCAGCGACTGGAAGCGGATGCCGACCCTGACCCAAGACGCCGACCTGGCCCAGGACATGACGGTGATGCGGGCCGAGGTCGAACGCTGCAAGGCCATCGTCACCGGCATCCTGATGTCGGCCGGCGAGGCGAGGGGACAGGCGCCCGAGCGCACCACTTTGCGCGCCTTCGTCGCCGATGTGGTGGCCAGCTGGAGCGGCGACGGCGTGGCGGTGCAGATCCGCGACGAGCTGGCCCAGAACCCGTCAATCATCGCCGACCCGGCCCTGCGTCAGGTGCTGGGCGTGCTGTTCGACAATGCGGTCGAGGCCGGAGCGAGCCGCATCACCGTGACCACGACACGCACGGACGAGGATTTCGGCATTGCGGTCCGCGACGACGGACCGGGCTTTCCTCCGGCGATCCTTCAGGCCTGGGGCAAGCCCTACAACTCCACCAAGCCCAGGCCCGGGGCGGGCCTTGGCCTCTTTCTGCTAATGAATGTGATCCGGTCGCTTGGCGGACGGGTAGAAGCCTCCAATCCCCCGGCGGGTGGCGCAGAGGTGCGTCTGACCCTGCCGCTTTCGGCCTTGGCTCCGACGGACGAGACCCTCCATGACCGATGACGCCAGATTGTTGCTGATCGTCGAGGACGACGAGTCGTTTTCAACCACCCTGCGACGCTCGTTCGAGCGGCGCGGCTATAAGGTCGTCAGCGCCGCCAGTCCGGACCAGATGACCGAGGTGCTGAAGACACATCGCCCCGGCTATGCGGTTGTCGATCTGAAGCTGGGCGGACATTCCGGCCTGACCTGTGTCGAGGCTCTTCACGCCTTCGACCCCGACATGAACATCGTCGTCCTGACCGGCTTCGCCAGCATCGCCACGGCGGTCGAGGCGATCAAGCTGGGCGCCCGGCATTATCTGGCCAAGCCCGCCAGCACCGATGACATCGAAGCCGCCTTCGGCCGGGCCGACGGCGACGCCGAGACGCCGCTGGGCACGCGCCCGACCTCGATCAAGACGCTGGAATGGGAGCGGATCCACGAGACGCTGGTGGAGACCGACTTCAATATCTCGGAGGCGGCGCGGCGGTTGGGCATGCACCGCCGCACCCTGGCGCGAAAGCTGGAGAAGCGCCGCGTCACCTAGTCCAGTTCGGCCGCGATCTGGTCGGCCAGCGCCCGCAAGGTCGCCGTGTCCGCCATCGGCGCATGGCCGTGACCCTTCATCTCGCGATCGACCCAACGCGGCACGATGTGGAAATGCAGGTGGAAGACCGTCTGTCCGCCCGCCTCGCCGTTGAACTGCAGGATCGACAGGCCTTCGGGCTTCAACGCCTTCTCGACCGCCTTGGCCGTGCGTTGCAGGGCGGCGGTCACACGGGCCAGAACTTCCGGCTCGATCTCCAGCAGATTACGCGCCTGGGACTGTTTGGCGATGATCAGGACATGGCCTTCCGACTGGGGAAACACGTCCATGAAGGCCAGGACGTGGTCGTCCTCCCACACCTTCACCGACGGAATATCGCCGCGCAGGATCTTCGCGAAGATGTTGTTGGTGTCATAGGCGCCGTGCAGGCTCATGGGCGGTCTCCGTGCGGTTCGAACCTTCGATAGCAGCGCCGTCCGCGAAGGGGGAGCCTTCGTGCACGTCGTGCATTATGGTCACGCTTGAACGTCACGAGGGCCGTCATGATCCGTTTCATCATCCAGGCGCTGATTACGATGGCGGGCCTGTGGCTGTCCGCCCAGGTCGTGCCGGGCGTCGATTTCACCAGCACCGGGTCGCTGATCGCGGCGGCCATCATTCTGGGGCTGGTCAACGCCTTTGTGCGGCCGATCCTGGTCGTGCTGACCTTCCCGATCACCGTAGTGACCTTGGGACTGTTCCTGCTGGTCGTGAACGCCGCCATGATCGGGCTGACGTCGGTCTTCCTAGACGGCTTCCGGGTCGACGGCCTGTGGGCCGGCATCGGCGCCGCCATCGTGACCGGCGTCGTCAGCTGGATCGCCGGCGCCTTTATCGGCGGCGGAGAAGAGGCGCGGGGCTGAGCCTTACCCCACCTTCACCCGCGTCGCCGCCTCGGGCAGGTCTTCGCCGAAGGCGCGCTGGTAGAACTCGGCGATGGTCGGGCGTTCCAGTTCGTCGCACTTGTTCAGGAAGGTCAGGCGGAAGCTGAGGCCCAGGTCGTCATTGAAGATCTGGGCGTTCTGGGCCCAGGTGATGACGGTGCGGGGCGACATGACGGTCGAGATGTCGCCGTTCATGAAGGCGTTGCGGGTCATGTCGGCGACGCGGACCATCGCGGCGATGCGGCGGCGGCCCTCGGCGTCCTTCCACTCGGGCACCTTGGCGGCGACGATCTCGGCTTCCACGTCGTGATCCAGATAGTTCAGCGTGGTGACGATGTTCCAGCGGTCCAGCTGGGCCTGATTGATCTGCTGTGCGCCATGATACAGGCCCGTGGTGTCGCCCAGGCCGATGGTGTTGGTCGTGGCGAACAGGCGGAAATAGCGGTTCGGGCGGATGACGCGGTTCTGGTCCAGCAGGGTCAGGCGACCCTGGGCCTCGAGCACGCGCTGGATCACGAACATCACGTCGGGCCGGCCGGCGTCATATTCGTCGAAGACCAGGGCGATGGGGCGTTGCAGCGACCAGGGCAGGATGCCCTCGCGGAATTCGGTGATCTGCTTGCTGTCCTTCAGGACGATCGCGTCCTTGCCGATCAGGTCGATCCGGCTGACGTGACTGTCCAGGTTCACGCGCACCAGCGGCCAGTTCAGGCGGGCGGCGACCTGTTCGATGTGGGTCGACTTGCCGGTGCCGTGATAGCCCTGGACCATCACGCGGCGGTCGAAGGCGAAGCCGGCGCAGATGGCGATCGTCGTCTGGGGATCGAAGCGATAGGCCTCGTCGATCTCTGGCACATGGCTGTCGCGCTCGTCGAAGGCGGGCACGGTCATGTCGCTGTCCACGCCGAACGCTTCGCGCAGGGTCACGCGACGATGCGGTTCGAGCGTCAGCAGGGGATCGGGGGAGGCGTCGAGCGGGGAGGTCATGGACCTCATCTAGAGGCGCCGCGCGCGCGGCTCAACACGCGCGCGGCCCTCGGCGTCGGTTATTTCGCGCTCAGGCGAACATCGACGTTGTTGCGGGTGGCGTTGGAGTAGGGGCAGACCTGGTGCGCCTTCTCGATCAGGTCGTCGATAACGGCCTGGTCCAGGCCGTGGTCGGTCACGGTCAGGTCGACATCCAGGTTGAAGCCTTCACCCTTGGTGTTCTTGCCGAAGCCGACGCCGGCGGTGACCTTGGTGTCGGGGCTGACGGGCGTGCCGGCCTTGCCGCTGACCAGACGCAGCGCGCCGAGATAGCAGGCGGCGTATCCGGTGGCGAAGAGCTGCTCCGGATTGGTGCCGTCGCCGCCCTTGCCGCCCATCTCGGTCGGCGTCGACAGTTTGACGTCGATCTTACCGTCGTCGGTGGCCGAACGGCCGTCCTCACGGCCTCCGCCCGATGCCGTCGATTGGGCGCGATACAGAACTTCCATGGCAGGCTCCTTAGGTTGGGATGCTTGAGATGGGAGCTTAACGGCGGACGGGAAGGGGGCGTTGCATCGCGGCTCTAGCCATATACCGGCGACGCGGGCTAAAGCACCCTTTCGGGGCGCGTCGTCGGAGTACGCAGTGAAGATTGCCGAACGCTGGTTCGTGTGGGCGGGCATGGTTCTGCTGGGCGGCATCGCCCTGGCGGGGTTGGTCGTCGCCGTCTATGCGGCGTGGCTGTTCCACGACCTGCCCGATGCGTCGGAGTTGGCCGACTATCGCCCGCCGACCGCAACGCGCGTCTATGCCGGCGACGGCACCCTTATCGGCGAGTTTTCGGACGAGCGCCGAATCTATGTCTCCTATGACCAGATCCCCCAGCCGGTCATCCACGCCTTCCTGGCGGCCGAAGATCGCAACTTCTTCCAGCATGGCGGCATCGACGTGGGCGGCATCGGCCGGGCGTCGATCAAGAACGTCTTCAATCTGGCGTCGGGGCGCCGGCTGGAAGGCGGTTCGACCATAACCCAGCAGGTGGCCAAGAACGTCCTGCTGACCAACGAATCCAGCCTGAACCGCAAGCTGAAGGAAGCCATCCTGGCCAATCGCCTGGAGGCGACCCTGTCCAAGGAACAGATCCTCGAGCTGTATCTGAACGAGATCTTCCTGGGCTATCGCTCGTTCGGCATCGCTTCGGCGGCCTACAACTATTTCGGCAAGTCGCTGGCGCAGCTGACGCCCGACGAAGCCGCCTTCCTGGCGTCCCTGCCCAAGGGGCCGAACAACTATCACCCCAAGCGTCACCCCGGGGCGGCCAAGGGCCGCCGTGACTGGGTGCTGGGCGAGATGGAGCAGAGCGGCTGGCTGACGCCTGAGCAGTTGGTCGAGGCGCGCGCCAAGCCTCTGGTCACGCGCGATGCGCCGCAACGGTCGGATTACAAGGACGCCGACTTCTTCGTCGAGGAGGCGCGCCGTCAGGCCGCCGCCAACCCCCAGTTCGGCGAGCAGCTGCGCGCCGGCGGCTTCTATATGCGCACGACCCTGGACCCGACGCTGCAGACGGCGGCGCGTCGGGCCTTGATGCAGGGGCTCGAAAACTACGACCGTCGTCACGGCTGGCGCGGCGGGTGGGGCACGACCGACTTCGCCGACGGCTGGCAGGCGGTCGCGCTGAAGGAACAGGCGCCGCCTGAGCGCCGCAGCTGGCAAGCCGCCGCCATCGAAAGCGTCAGCGGCAACACGGTTCGCATCCGCACCGCCCGCGACGACAAGTCCGGCACGCTGCTGGCTTCGGACGCCGCCTGGGCCAACGCCAATCGTCAGCTGAAGCGCGGCGAACTGATCTTCGTGGAGCCGCAGGGGGGCCAGTTCGCCCTGAAGCAGGTGCCGCGCGTCAACGGGGCGCTGGTCGCCATCGAGCCGCAGTCCGGCCGCGTGCTGGCGATGGTCGGCGGTTACTCCTATGCGCTGTCCAGCTTCAACCGGGCGACCCAGGCGCGCCGCCAACCGGGTTCGGCGTTCAAACCGTTCGTCTATGCGACGGCGCTGGAGGGCGACTTCACCCCCGCCTCGATCGTCCTGGACGCGCCGATCAGCTTCGCCGGCGGTCCCAACGGCACGCGCTGGACGCCCGAGAACTATAGCCGTCAGTACTATGGCCCTCAGACGCTGCGGCGCGGGCTGGAGCTGTCGCGCAACGTCATGACGGTGCGGTTGGCCCAGTCGGTCGGGATGAAGAAGATCGTCGATCAGTCGGCCAAGATGGGTCTGCCGGGCATGACGCCGAACCTGTCGGTGTCGCTGGGCGCCGGCGAGGTCACGCCGCTTGAGATCACGGCCGCCTATTCCGCCTTCGCCAACGGCGGCCGCCGGGTGACGCCCTATCTGATCGACTATGTTCAGGACCGCGACGGCGAGACCATCTTCCGCGCCGACAACCGCAACTGCCGCGAATGCGGACGCGGCTTCTCGGGCCAGGAGTCGCCGCGCCTGCAGCAACGCGGAACCCAGGTCATCGACCCGATCACCGCCTATCAGATGAGCTCCATGCTGGAGGGCGTGGTTCAGCGCGGCACCGCCGCCAGCGCGCGCGGTCTCGGCCCCTGGGTCGCGGGCAAGACCGGCACGACCAACGAATATCGCTCGGCCTGGTTCGTGGGCTTCACCACCGACATCGTGGTCGGCGTCTTCATCGGCTTTGACGACAACCGCTCTCTGGGATCCGGAGAAGCCGGCGCCTCGGCCGCCGTGCCGGTCTTCACGGAGTTCATGCAGACGGCGTTGAAGGAAAGGCCGGCTCGCCCGTTCGTGCGGCCCAAGAACGCCATCTTCCGCACCGTCAACGGCATCGAGGAGGCCTTCCGTCCCGGCACCGAGCGCCAGGCCCCGCCGCCGCGCCCGACCGGCCCGGCCCAGCCCGTCGGACCACAGAACTACTATGAGGTGATCCGCCGCGAGCAGGAGGCCGCCAGCGGCGCGCCCGCCTCGTCGCCCGCGCCCACCGCGCCGCCGCCGCCCAAGAAGGCGCCGGCCGAGGACTTGAGCGGATTGTACTGAGGCTCTAGGTAGGCCTTTCGAACGGCGCGTCCTCGTGGCGCGCCGTTTTCCTTTCATCCGCCCTGTTCGAGGGCGTTGTGTCGCTGGAGATTGCGATGAGACCGGATGTCGAGGCCATGAAGGCCGACATCGAGCAGAGCGTCGCTCTGCTCAGGAGGCGTCTTTGACTGGGATGTCGCTCTAAGAAAGCTCGATGAGCTGAATGCGCGGGTCGAGGATCCGACGCTGTGGGACAAGCCCGACGAGGCCCAGGCCGTCAGCCGCGAACGCTCGCAGCTGGAAGGCAAGATCAACACCGTCAAGGCGATGGAGCAGGACCTCGAAGACGGGGTGATGCTGGCCGAGATGGCGGACGAGGAAGGCGACGAGGGCGCGCTGGAAGACGCGCGCGCGTCGCTGCGCGGCATCAAGGAGCGCGCCGCCCGCGCCGAGCTGGAAGCTCTGCTGTCCGGCGAGGCCGACGGCAACGACGCCTATCTGGAAGTGAACTCCGGCGCCGGCGGCACCGAGTCGAACGACTGGGCCGGAATGCTGTTGCGCATGTACTCGCGCTGGGCCAAGGCGCACGGCTACGAGGTCACGATCGAAGCGCACGAAGAGGGCGAGCAGGCGGGGGTCAAGTCGGCCACCATCCTGATCGAGGGGCCCAACGCCTATGGCTGGCTGAAGTCGGAATCGGGCGTGCACCGCCTGGTCCGCATCAGCCCCTATGACGCGGCGGCCAAGCGCCACACCAGCTTCGCCTCAATCGGGGTGTCGCCGGTCGTGGACGACGCGATCGAGATCGACATCAACCCCTCGGACGTGCGCACCGACACCTATCGCGCCTCGGGCGCCGGCGGTCAGCACATCAACAAGACCGACTCGGCCGTGCGCCTGACGCACACCCCGACCAACACCGTCGTGGCCTGCCAGGCCGGCCGGTCGCAGCACCAGAACCGCGAGATGGCCTGGAAGATGCTGCGCGCGCGCCTGTACGAGCTGGAATTGCAGAAGCGTGAGGCGGCGGCTCAGGCGCTGGCCGACGCCAAGACAGACATCGGCTGGGGTCACCAGATCCGCTCCTATGTCCTGCAGCCCTATCAGATGGTGAAGGACCTGCGGACCGAGGTTGAGACCTCGGACACCCAGGGGGTGCTGGACGGCGACTTGGACGCCTTCATGGGCGCGGCCCTGGCCCAGCGGGTCGGCGAGACCCGCGGATCGAGCGTGGACTGACGGAAAAGGGCGGCTCTCAGGAGCCGCCCTTTTTGTTTGGTGATATTATACTTCGCGTACCCAGCTGTGAGCGGGGTGTGCTATGAGCCCTGATGTTCGGGTCAGTGATCTAACTTCAATCTTCGGCCATCACGGCCGTCGTCCGGGGGTTATCATGTTGCTTCGGGCCTACTGTGACTTGTCCAAGTCCAACCGCGTGAGCCTTGTCGGGGGCTATGTGGGAACCGCCGAACAGTGGGACGATCTCGATATCGAATGGCGCAAGAACCTTGATTATTGGGAGCTGTCCAACTTTCATCTAGCAGAGCTTGCCGGAATGATGGGACATACGAGGGCTAATGACTGCGTCCTGACCTTCTCGCGCCTTGTTCGGGATAGCGGCTTGTACGGGATAAGCGCTGGCGTGGAGAACGCCTATTACGAAGCAAAGACGTGGCCCGCCATTCATCCGAGCGCCTACCACGTCTGCGTTGATATGCTTTTCGACACGCTCAATCGCGAGGTTCCCATCAATATGGATGGCGACTCAGTCGCCCTGGTCCTTGATAGGGACACCCACAACGAAGCCGCCGTACATGCTTTGTTGGCGCGCTATGCTGCTGCTGAGAAGGGGTTCATTTCCGGTATCGCGTTCAGTGATCGGAAGACTACGCCAGCGCTTCAAGTCGCCGATTTAGCGGCTGGCGTAGTCCGTAAGGGTTGGGTCGAGGACGATTATTTCTCAGGGCCGCCAAATGCCAAAAAAACCGCGAACGCGATGGGTGTGAAGCACTTCGGAATGTCTCTCTCGTTCGAATCCGAGCGCATCGTGAAAGAGTCTATTGCGGCTTCTCAGGAAGCCGTGCGCGACTAAGGACGAGGTCAACATCCGCCTCTCCTGTGGGGCTTAGTTCGCCAGCGGCTTCTAAATCGCGCACGGCCTGACGGAACCGCTCCGACTGGATCGGGTCCGTCTCCGGTGGTTTCTTTGGCTTTTCGCTCATTACGCTGCACCAGTTGTTTGATAGGTCAGACGCTTGCCGACGACACCTGCCAGCAGCAGGTCTGCGCGGGCGTTGTCGTTGACGCCGTTCGCCTGACGCTCGGTATAGCGGAAATCGAACTCGGCCAGATAGCGGTGCAGGTTCTTCTTCGCACAGTGTTGGTACACGCCCTTCATCCCGCGCTTGAAGATGCTGAAATAGCCCTCGATGGTGTTGGTGTGGATGCCGCCCGACAGGACGTATTCGCCCTTCCCGTGACGCACCACGCCATGCTCGGGGAACTCGCGCCCAACGGCCAGATAGTGACCGGCTTCGTCGGTCATCAGGCGAGCCTCGCGGTGCAGGTTTTCCAGAACGATAGGGGCGATGGTGGCGGGGCGAATGTTGTCCACGACCATAGAACGGACGCGGCCAGTGTCGCGATCCACCAGCGAGAGAACCTTCATCTTGTGGTGGAAGGCGCGACGAACGGGCTTGCCCGGCTCACGACCGATGTAGGTTTCATCCACTTCAACCGCGCCGCCATCAACGCCGAACGGAGACAGGTCACCAGAGCGCATGGCCTCGCGGATACGGTGCGACATGAACCACGCGGTCTTGAGGGTGACGCCAAGGGTCCGATGCAGTTGGTTGCTGCTAAACCCCTTCTTGCTGGATGCGATCAGGTAGATCGCTTGAAGCCACAGGCGCATGGCGACGTGCGAAGACTCAAAGATGGTCCCGACCTTCACGGTGAAGGGCTTGCGGCACTGGTAGCACTTGTAGGTGCCGATCCGAGTGGAAGCGCCCTGCATCTTGCTGATGCGCTCGCAGCCGCCGCAATGCGGGCAGGTCGGACCTTGTGGCCAGATGCGCGCCTCAACGTAGGCGTAGGCGGCTTCTTCGTTGTGGAAGTGCGGGGCAGATAGGGCGGACATCGACGTAATTCCTTGTTACGCCAACCCTACTCCGATCAGTGGGTACGTCAAGTATAATACCGCCTTTTGTTTGGGCTATCGGCCTTGCGGCCGACTTGAACCCGTTCGCATTCGCTGCGGTCAGGCGGCGGGCTTGTCCGCCTTGTCGGCCTTCGGCGCGGGGGCTTCCAGCATGGCGGCGCCGGGGGTGTCGCGCTTGGCCTGGTTGCAGCGGCCCTGGAACCAGGCGCCCTGGTCGATGGCGAGTTGCTCTTGCGTGATGTCGCCCTCGACGCGAGCGGTGGCGTGTAGCTTGACCTGTTTGGCGACGATGGCGCCCGAGACGCGGCCGCGCACGTCAAGGACGTCGGCATGGACCGTGCCCTCGACCGAGCCGCCTTCGCCGATCACGACGCGCGAGACGCGAACATCGCCCTTCAGCGAGCCGTCGACCTGAAGCTCGCCGGCGCCGGAGATGTTGCCATCGTATTTCACGCCGGCCGACAGGGTCGACAGATTGCTGGACCGGGCCGCCGGACGGGCCGGTTCGGGCGCGCGCGGCGCAGGCGTCGTGGCGGGCAGGGACGGCGTACTTGCAGCCGTCGGTGTGGGCGTGGTCGGTTCGGGGGCCGGGGGGATGCCCAGGCCGTTCGATCCGCTGTCGTAGGATTTGCTCTTGGTGAACATGGTGCGCTCCGCATCTGCCAGCCAAGGCCGGCCAAGCCCCTATTAGCCCAGACGCCCACTAGGCCGTGGAGGAGGGGCCAAGGTCAAGCATCGCTTCCGAACGATGCTCGCCGATCACAGGGCCCTGGCGGCCTCCAGGACGGCTGCGGCGTGGTCGGCGACCTTCACATTGCGCCAGGCCTTGGCGACGCGGCTCTCGGCGTCGATCAGGAAGGTGGCCCGCTCGATGCCCATATATTCGCGGCCATAAAGCTTTTTCTGCACCCAGACGCCCCAGGCCTCGCAGGCGGCGCCGTCCTCGTCGGAGGCCAGGGTGACGGCGAGATCGTATTTGGCCTTGAACCTGTCGTGCTTCTTCACCGTGTCCTTGGACACGCCGATGACCGGCACGCCGAGCGCGGCGAAGTCGGTGGCGAGGGCGGTGAAGTCCTGGGCCTCGCGGGTGCAGCCGGTCGTGTCGTCCTTAGGATAGAAATAGACGACCGCAGGCCTGCCCTTGAGGGCGGCGAGGGTGATGCGGCCGCCGCCGTCCGTGGGCAGGTCGAGGGCGGGCGCGGGTTGGCCTTCATTGATCATTGGGTGTCTCATTTATTCCGCTCATCCCCGCGAAGGCGGGGACCCAGTCCTTGGCGTCCTTCAGGCCGCCAAGGCGAAAGTCATCATACAGGTCGAGCCAGTTCGGATTTTCCTTTTCGATCATCTGAAGCTTCCAGTCTCGATTCCACTTCTTGATCTGCCGTTCTCGACGGAATGCGGCCTCACGCGTCTCGTGAACCTCGAACCAGACCAGCAGATCGACGCCATACTTTGCCGTAAAGCCGGCGAACGTCTTGTTCCTGTGCTGGGCCACACGCTGGATCAGGTCATCGGTGGAGCCTGTGTAGAGCGTTCCGTTCCGGCGGCTTGCGACGATGTAGGTGAAGAAAGCCATGCTTTAACATCGTCTGGGTCCCCGCTTTCGCGGGGATGAGCGGAGTTGAAAGCTATCCTAGACGGGTTTCACAAGAACAATTTTCTTCTTTCCGAACTGAACCTTGAAGGCTCCGAACTCAGGCAGAAGCTCAGCATAGTCGTGTAAGCGATCTTCAGTTATCAGCTCATCATTAATACGCACGGCGTTTCCGGCCATGTGGCGAGAGGCTTCACTCAGGGACTTGGCGAAGCCTGCGGCCTTGACCAAGGCGCGAGTGGATCTGGCCTGCTCCCATTCATCCTTCGGCAACTCGATGACGGGCAGGTCGGCGGACAACTGGCCTTTTTCGAAGGCGCTCTCGGCGGCGGCGCGGGCGGTTGCGGCGGCCTCCGCGCCGTGCAGCATGGTCGTTGCGGCGTCGGCGAGGGCCTTTTTGGCGTCATTGATGGCCGCGCCTTTTAGCGCTTCGTAGCCGGCGATCTCGGCGTCCGACAGATCGGTGAACAGGCGCATGAAGCGACCCACGTCGCCATCCTCGGTGTTGCGCCAATATTGCCAGTAGTCATAGGGCGACAGGGCGTCGGCGTTCAGCCAGACGGCGCCGCCTACGGTCTTGCCCATCTTCTGGCCCGAGGCCGTGGACAGCAACGGCGTGGTCAGGCCGAAAGCGGCCTTCTGGTCCACCTTGCGGGTCAGTTCGACGCCGTTGATGATGTTGCCCCACTGATCCGAGCCGCCCATCTGGAGCGTGCAGCCGTAGCGACGGTTCAGCTCCAGGAAGTCGGTGGCCTGCATCAGCATGTAGTTGAATTCGAGGAAGGTCAGCGGCTGCTCGCGTTCCAGACGCAGCTTGACCGAATCGAAGCTGAGCATCCGGTTGACGGTAAAATGTGTGCCGTAGTCGCGCAGAAACTCCAGGTAGCCCAGCTTGGACAGCCATTCGTCGTTGTCGACCATGATGGCGTCCGACGGGCCGTCGCCGAAGGTGAGGAACTTTTCGAACACGCCCTTGATGCCAGCGATGTTCTCGGCAATCCGCTCTTCGGTCAGCAGGGGACGCTGCGTATCCTTGAAGCTGGGGTCCCCCACCTTGGTCGTGCCGCCGCCCATCAGGACGATGGGCTTGTGTCCAGCCTGCTGCAGGCGACGCAGCAGCATGATCTGGATTAGGTGGCCGACGTGCAGCGACGGGGCGGTGGCGTCAAAGCCGATATAGCCGGTGACCACGCCGGCGGTCGCCGCCGCATCCAATTCGGCCGGATGGGTGATCTGATGGATATAGCCTCGCGCCTGCATGGTGCGGAGGAAGTCGGATTTGAAGGCGTGTTCGGTCATGGTGAGGCTGGGTTAGCAGGGATGACGAGGGTCGTCTTCCCCTAGTCGAGGCGGCGTCGGCTGTTCAGACCGCGCGGATGAAAAACACCGTCTGAAGTGTCTAATTCGTCTAATCTCGATCGGCGCGAAATTGCACGGCAACGCGAAAACGCGTGCAAAATGCAAGGTGGTGCAATTTCAGGTGGAGCGGCTTTGGGCATGGCGCGCCCATTTTAGCGCCGTTTCAGGCCGCGATGGGTTGGATGACGCTGCTTGGCCATAGAGCGTTGTAAAGCCAGCCGACATCCCGAGAAGATGCGATGGCTGGCGACCTTTAGACCGGCGATTTCACCTTCACGGAATCAGCCGGTTGAGGACTAGCGCGACCAGAGCGGCGCCCACTGTCCACGCCAGAAACACAGAGGACGGTTCGGAAGAAGCGCCGCTGACAGCCAGGCAGAGAACGAGCGGTCCGATCAGGAGGTGGAAGCGATCCTTCAGCATCTGACGCTTCTCAGAGAAGGTCATCTGCGGACCGTAGGGGGAGCGCTTGGGCATATTGCGATGTTTCCACGGAGGTCCGACGCCCGCAAGGGTTGATGAGGCGTTGGGGAGAAAGTCGGAGGCCGGCTGTTGATCTAATGCGTGGGTTTGCGAAGCAGCTTTCGCTCGAGCAGCCACCAGGTGGCGTTCGCCAGAGCCGCCCCGATGGCGCCGCAAAGCGCCACCGTCATCATGTGCGGCAAAGGCGGGGGCGCGGCCTCGCTCAAGAGCAACAGCGCAAAGATGTAGGCCAATGTCAGCGCAAAAAGGACGAGGGGCTTCATCTCCAGATTGTAGATTCGCCGCCTGGGTTGATGCAATCGACGAGTTGGCCGGCCTGCGATACGAAGGCGCAATGCGTCTGCCCCTGATCCCGCACCCGACATCCAGCCCGGCGGGACTGACGCTGGAGGTTGAGGCGCGACGAGCCGGGCGGGTGCTGAGCCTGGAGTATGTGCTGGCCGGACTGGTGGAGGGGGTGTGGCGGCCGGGGGCGGCGGCGCGGATGCGGACGGATGGGTTATGGCAGGCGACCTGTTTTGAGGCGTTCGTGCGGACGGCGGGCGGCTATGTCGAATACAATCTGTCGCCGTCGGGGGCGTGGGCGGCCTATCGGTTCGACGGCTATCGCGAGGGGATGCGGGATCTGGAGATGCCCGCGCCATTCATCGTGACGCGGTCGGCGCCCGGACAATTCGTGCTGACGGCGGATGTGACCTTGCCGGAGGATGCGGTCGGGGCGGCGGGCCTGAAGACGGGCTTGGCGGCGGTGATCCGGGGCATGGACGGGGCGATCAGCTATTGGGCGCCGGCGCATCCTTCGGATAAGCCGGACTTTCATCATCCCGACTCGTTCGCTCTGGACCTGACATGAACTTCGGCCTCGACCGCCTTTTGTCCGACGACGCTCTGAGGGCGCAGTTGAAGGGGCGACGCGTGGCCTTGCTGGCGCATCCGGCGTCGGTGACGAAGGATCTGACACATGCGGTGGACGCCCTGGCCGCCTGTCCCGAAATCCGGCTGACCGCCGCCTTTGGCCCGCAGCACGGGATGAAGGGCGATCTGCAGGACAATATGATGGAGAGCCCGGATTATCGCGATCCGGTGCACGGCTTCCCGGTATTCAGCCTGTACGGCGAGGTGCGGCGGCCGCGCGACGAATGGATGGCCGAATTCGACGTGCTGCTGGTCGATCTGCAGGACCTGGGCTGCCGCATCTACACCTATGTGACCACCCTTCTGTACGTGCTGGAGGCGGCGGCGAAACACGGCAAGTCGGTCTGGGTGCTGGACCGGCCCAATCCGGCGGGACGGCCGGTGGAGGGGCTGACGCTGAATCCCGGCTGGGAAAGCTTCGTCGGGGCCGGGCCGATGCCAATGCGCCACGGCATGACGATGGGCGAACTGGGCCTGTGGTTCATCGACCAGTTCAAGCTGGATGTGGATTATCGGGTGGTGGAGATGCAGGGCTGGGCGCCCGAGGCGGGTCCGGGCTTCGGCTGGCCGCTGCTGGACCGGTCGTGGGTCAATCCCAGCCCGAATGCGCCGAACCTGTCGATGGCGCGCGCCTATGCGGGCACGGTGATGCTGGAAGGCGCGACCCTGTCGGAAGGGCGGGGGACGACACGACCTCTGGAGCTGTTCGGGGCGCCGGATATCGACGCGCGGGCGGTGATCGCGGAGATGCAGGCGCTGGCGCCGCAATGGCTGGGCGGCTGCGTCTTGCGCGACATGTGGTTCGAGCCGACCTTCCACAAGCACGTCGGCAAGCTGTGCAGCGGGGTGCAGATCCATGTCGATCACCCCGACTATGACCATGCGGCCTTCAAGCCGTGGCGGGTTCAGGCCTTGGGCTTCAAGGCGATCCGGCGGCTGTATCCCGACTATGACCTGTGGCGGGATTTTCCGTACGAGTATGCGTTCGGCAAACTGCCCATCGACGTGATCAACGGCGGGCCGGGCCTGCGGGAATGGGTGGACGACGCAGGCGCGACGCCAAGCGATCTGGATGCCGCGACGCAGCCGGACGAGGCGGCGTGGGAAGAGGCGCGGCGGCCATTCCTGCTGTATTGAAACCCGTCCAAACTTCGCCATGAAGGCGGCATCAACTCGCGGCTAGATTGTGGAGGGGCGTCATGATTGGATTGATTCTTGCGGCCGCGCTGTTGGCGCAGCAGGCGCCAGCCGGCCTGAGTGCCGAGGCGAGAGCGCTTGTTGCGCCGGTCGCTGAGGCTATCGCAGCCGAAAAGGCGCGGCAGGCCGCCTTGCCGCCACCAACGACAGATCGCGAGCGACTCGAACGCATGGGCGCGCTGGATCAGGTCGGCAGGCGGGCGTTCACAGTGCTGGATTTCAGCGCCCTGCCTGCCGACGAGCGACAAACCGCTGAGACCTTGGCGTGGGCGGACATCAACGCGGTGGACAAGGCCTTGCTGGACGAGCTTTTGACCATGGTTCCGGCGGAAGGATGGTTCAAAAAGTCGGTCTATGGCGAGCGTGCAGCCGGCGCCGCCTTCCTGATCATTCAGCATTCCGATCTGGAAAGCTGGCGACGATTCGTTCCTGTGCTGGAGCCGCTGGTCGCGCAGGGCGAAGTCGAGGGTCAGAGCTATGGTCTGATGTACGACAGGCTGGCGATAAACGAAGGCCGCCCGCAGCGTTACGGCACGCAGATGACCTGCAAAGATGGGCGCTGGGTGGTCGACACTCTGGAGGATCCCGAACGCGTCGAACAATGGCGTCGTGAAATGAAATTCCCTTGGACGCTGGCGGAATACGAGGCGCGCTTCAGGGACTATCCGCCTTGCACTCAGCAATAACGGCCATAACTAAAATCTATTGCGCATCTGCAAATAAGTGATTGGGCTTATTTGGTGCGGTGCGGTAGGGAGAGCGCCTCCCAACCACCTTGCATTGGATTTTGCGCATGGCCCTCATCAACACGACCATCAAACCCTTTACGGCCGAAGCCTATAAGGGCGGCAAATTCCTGACGGTCACGGACGCCGACGTTGCGGGCAAGTGGGCGATCTTCTTCTTCTATCCGGCCGACTTCACCTTCGTGTGCCCGACCGAACTGGAAGACCTGGCTGACCACTACGCCGAGTTCCAGAAGCTGGGCGTCGAGATCTATTCGGTGTCGACCGACACCCACTTCTCGCACAAGGCCTGGCACGACTCGTCGCCGGCGATCGGCAAGATCGAATACACGATGCTGGGCGATCCGTCGGGCCTGGTGACCAACAACTTCGACGCCATGCGTCCGGGCGTGGGCCTGGCCGACCGCGCGACCTTCCTGGTCGATCCGGACGGCGTGATCCAGTTCACCGAGACGACGTCGGAAGGCATCGGCCGCAACGCCGCCGAACTGCTGCGCAAGGTCAAGGCCGCCCAGTATGTGCGCTCGCACCCGGGTGAAGTCTGCCCGGCCAAGTGGGAAGAGGGCGAAGCCACCCTGGCCCCGTCGCTCGACCTCGTCGGCAAGATCTAAGACCCTAGGTTCGGCCGGCGGCGTTTCGATGTCGCCGGCCTGGACGCCCGATCCTTTCGGGCGTTCGCAGAGGCCGCGGGGTGCGTAGCGTTTCCAGCCCCGCGGCCTTTTTGCGTCCTGTCCTCGCCTGAAGCGGCTTGAGGGCGGCGCTCAACCTATTGAATTCCGAGGAGCATCCGATGCTAGACGCCAATCTGAAATCCCAGCTCGAAGCCTACCTCAAGAACATCGTCCATCCCGTCGAACTGGTCGCCTCGCTGGGCGCAGGGCCCAAGTCGATCGAGCTGAAGACCCTGCTGGAGGAGATCGTCTCGGTTTCGCACGGCAAGGTCGAGATGGGCCGCGACTATGACGACGAGCGCCAGCCCAGCTTCCTGATCCGGCGCAAGGGCACCGACATCGGCGTGCGGTTCGCGGGCATTCCGCTGGGCCACGAGTTCACCTCGCTGGTTCTGGCCCTGCTGCACGTCGGCGGCCATCCGTCCAAGGCGGCGCAGGAGGTAATCCAGCAGGTCAGGGACCTGGACGGCGACTATGTATTCGAGACCTATTTCTCGCTGTCGTGCCAGAACTGCCCGGACGTGGTGCAGGCGCTGAACCTGATGAGCGTGATCAATCCGCGCATCAAACACGTCGCCATCGAGGGCGGCCTGTTCAAGGACGAGGTCGAGGAACGCAAGATCATGGCCGTGCCGACGGTCTTCCTGAACGGCGAGCTGTTCGGTCAGGGCCGGATGGAGCTGGAGCAGATCGTCGCCAAGCTGGATTCCGGCGCCGAGGCCCGCGCGGCCGAGCGTCTGAAGTCCAAGGATCCGTTCGAGGTTCTGGTGGTCGGCGGCGGGCCGGCCGGGGCGGCGGCCGCCATCTATACGGCGCGCAAGGGCATTCGCACGGGCGTCGTCGCCGAACGCTTCGGCGGACAGGTGCTGGACACGATGGCGATCGAGAACTTCGTTTCGGTGCCTTACACCGAGGGGCCCAAGCTGGCGGCCCATCTGGAGCAGCACGTCCGCGAGTATGACGTGGACCTGATGAACCTGCAGAAGGCGGCCAAGCTGATCCCGGCCAAGGTTCCAGGCGGCCTGCACGAGGTGGTGCTGGAGAACGGCGCATCGCTGAAATCGCGCACCGTCATCCTGTCGACCGGCGCGCGCTGGCGCCAGATGAACGTGCCGGGCGAGGAGCAGTACAAGAACAAGGGCGTGGCCTATTGCCCGCACTGCGACGGGCCGCTGTTCAAGGGCAAGCGGGTGGCGGTGATCGGCGGCGGTAACTCCGGCGTCGAGGCGGCTATCGACCTGGCGGGCATCGTGGCCCATGTGACCCTGATCGAATACGACAGCGAGCTGCGGGCCGATGCGGTGCTGCAGCGCAAGCTGGCGACCCTGCCGAACGTGCGGATCGTGACCTCGGCCCTGACGACCCAGGTGCATGGCGACGGCGAGAAGGTGACGGGTCTGTCCTACAACGACCGCAACTCCGACGCCCATCACGACGTCGATCTGGAAGGCATCTTCGTGCAGATCGGTCTGGTCCCGAACACCGAATGGCTGCACGGCGCGGTGGGCCTGACCCCGCGCGGCGAGATCGAGGTGGACCACCGCGGCGAGACCTCGCAGCCGGGCATCTTTGCGGCGGGCGACGCGACGACCGTGCCCTACAAGCAGATCGTCATCGCCATGGGCGAGGGGTCCAAGGCGGGTCTGTCGGCCTTCGACTACATGATCCGCACCGAGCCGGCGAAAGAGGTTGTAGCCGAACCGGCGTGATCTAATCGGGCCGTGCGATCCGCTTTCGCACGGCCTTCACGATCTCGACAAGGATCGCCCAGGTCAGGGTGACGAGGAAGTAGATCCAGCGGGCGGCGAGATACAGGCCCATCGGCGCCGCCCACAGCAAAGCCCAGACATTGTAAGGCAGCGAGGAGTGGGTAAGCTTGCCCGCGACCAGTGCAAGCGCCCACATCGGCAGCGACAGCATCAGATAGTTGGGCAGGGTGATCCTGGGCCGCAACCACGCCCAGACTGTCGTGGGTTTCGCTTCCGCCGGCTCGGCCTTTCTTTTCCGCCGCGTCATCTCGCCTAGAATCGCCGTGCGAGACCCACGCCGAACTCCACATCCGGGCTGTCGTCGTTCAGGCCGAAGTTGAGGCCGAAGTCCAGCTGAGCGTCGGGCAGGGCCGGGGGCGACCAGACGGCGGTCAGGTCGAAGGTGGACGGCGTGGTCGGGGCGACGGGATCATCGTCGCGGCTGATCCAGACCTCGGCGCCCAAGTCCCATTGGCCGAAGCTGCGTCCGACGCCGGCGACCATCGTATAGGCGCCGTGGCGGCCGTCGCCGTCCGCGTCCGAGACCCAGTCGATCTCGGGCGACAGGCTAAGGCTCCAGTCGTCGTTCAGCGGGATGGAGACCGGCAGGATGAAGCCGCCCTCGAAACCGTCGGCGCGAATGTCGCGAGCGCCCGTCGGCGCAGTGATGAAGCCGGAAATCGCAACGGACAGGCCCGAGCCGTCAGGGTTCTTCAGCGAGTGGCGCAGGCCGATACTGAGATCGCCGACGCCTTCGGCCACATCACGGTCGCCAGTCGCGCGGTCGAGGCTTCGTTCGCGGTTCCACGTCGTGAGCCCGAGTTGAAGCTCGGTCAGGCCCGTCAGGCCATAGCGCACGAATAGATCGCCAGCGTCCCAGGTGTCGGTCCGTGTGGTGTCGTCCGTCTGACGCGCGCCGTCGAACAGGCCGAGTTCGACCTGCCAGCGGCCCTTGTCGAGGATGCAGGTCGGCGTGCCCTTGCCGGGGCGATCGGCGCAGAAATCGCGCTCTGGCGCGGACTGAGCCGCCACCGCCGTGGGTGAGGCCAGGCAGGCGATCAGGGCAATTAGAAGGGGCGGGCGCATGGCGGATCTCGCAGCGATGTCTCGCCCGATCATGCCGCCCGCGCCTTAATCAGCCGTGACGCCGAGCCGAATAACAAGCCGGATGTCAGGCCGGCTTTTCTTCCAGACGTTTGTCCAGATAGGCGCCGACGCGGGTTTCGACCGCGCTCATATGGTCCTGCCAGAAGTGGCTGGCGCCCTCTTCCAGTTCGTAGTCGATGATGATGCCCTTTTGGGTGCGCAGCTTGTTGACCACGCGCTCGACCTCGACCGGCGGGACGATGGTGTCGGCCGTGCCGTGCAGGAACAGGCCGGAAGCCGGGCAGGGCGCCAGGAAGCTGAAGTCGTACATGTTCGACGGCGGCGAGACCGAGATGAAGCCGTCCGTCTCGGGGCGACGCATCAGAAGCTGCATGCCGATGTAGGCGCCGAACTGATAGCCGGCGACCCAGGTCTGGCTGGCGCCGGGATTGTTGGCCTGGAGCCAGTCGAGGGCGGTGGCCGCGTCGGCCAACTCGCCGATGCCCGAATCGAACTCGCCCTGCGACTTGCCGACGCCGCGCGAGTTGTAGCGCAGGGTCGCAAAGCCGCGCTGCTGGAACAGCTGGTGCAGGGTGACCGCGACCGGGTTGTTCATGTGCCCGCCCGCCTTGGGGTGCGGGTGCAGGATCAGCGCGATCGGGGCGTTCGGGCGCTTGCCCGGGGAATAGCGGCCTTCGATGCGACCGGAGGCGCCGGGCAGGATGACTTCAGGCATAGGGGCTCTGGAATCCGTTCAACTGTCATTTCGCGAGTGCGTAATACTTGACCGCAGAGGTGGGACTTTCTAAGTCCCTCCGCAAGCGCGCCGCCTTTGCGAAGGCGCGGGTTCTAGCACAGGAGCCCCGAAAAGCGCGCAATTTTTGAAGGTGCGAAATGCGTCTGTCGACCAAGGGACGATACGCCGTGATGGCGATGGCCGATCTGGCGAAGAACGGACGCGGCGAGAGCGGTGAAATCCGGGCGGTTTCGCTGGCCGAGATCGCCGCGCGCCAGGAGATTTCGCTGAGCTATCTGGAGCAGTTGTTCGCCCGTCTGAGGAAGAGCGAGCTGGTCAAGAGCGTGCGCGGACCGGGCGGCGGATACCGTCTGGCCAAGGCGGCGCACGAGACGGTGGTCGCCGAGATCGTGCTGGCGGTGGATGAACCGATCCGGGCAACGCGGTGCGTGGCGCATGGCTCGCCCAAGGGCTGTATGCTGGCCGGCGAACGCTGCATCACCCACAATCTCTGGGAAGACTTGGGCGACGAAATCCATCGCTATCTGGCCGGCGTGTCGCTGGAGGATGTGGTGATGAACCGCACGGGCCAGCGTCGGCGCAATGTCGAGCCCTCGGCTGTGGGGGTGGCGGCATGAGCGGCGTCTATCTGGATTATAACGCCTCGGGCCTGGTGCGGCCGGAAGTGCTGGACGTCATGGCGCGGGCGCTGGCCGACAACGGCAATCCGTCGGCGGTCCACGCCGCCGGGCGGCGGGCGCGGGCGCGGGTCGAGACGGCGCGGGCCCAGGTCGGCGAACTGGTCGGGGCCGATCCGACGGCGGTGGTGTTCAACTCGGGCGGCACTGAAGCCAATGCCCAGGGCATCGCCAGCGCGCTGGCGGCCGGTTGCGAGCGATTGATCGTGTCGGCGACGGAGCATCCGTGCGTGGCTGAGACGGCCGCGAATGCGGGCGTAGCCGTAGAGGTTCTGCCGGTCGATGCGAACGGCGTGATCGATCTGGACTGGCTGGCGGAGGCGCTCCGCAGTCCGGGCCGGGCCGTGGTCGCCATCCACCATGCGAACAACGAAAGCGGCGTCATCCAGCCGATCGCCGAGGCGGCGGCTCTGGTGCGGGCGGCGGGCGGTTGGCTGCATGTCGACGCCATTCAGTCGGCGGGCAAGATCGCGGTCGATATGCGCGCGCTGGACGCGGACACCCTGACCCTGTCGGCGCACAAGCTGGGCGGGGCGCAGGGCGTCGGCGCCCTGATCTTCAAGGCAGGGCTGTCGGGCGTGCGGATCCTGCACGGCGCGGGCCAGGAACGGGGCCTGCGCGCCGGGACCGAGAATGTGCCGGGCATCGCCGGGTTCGGGATCGCGGCCGATTGCGCCGCGCGGGATCTGGAGACGATGGCCGCGCACGTCGCCTGGCGCGATGCGGCCGAAGCCAAGGTCAAGGCCGCGGGCGCGACGATCATCGGCGGAGGCGTGGCGCGGCTGCCCAACGCCCTGTTCATGGCGGTCGAGGGCTGGGACAGTCCGCAGCAGCTGATCACCCTGGATCTGACGGGCGTCATGGTGTCGGCCGGATCGGCCTGTTCGTCGGGCAAGGTAAAGCCGTCCAAGACCATCAGCGCCATGGGCCTGAATGCGCTGGCGACCGGGGGCGTGCGCGTCTCCGGCGGCTGGGGCACGGTCGAGAGCGACTGGGTGCGGTTCGCCGAGGCCTGGATCGCCGCCTACAACAAGCACAAGACGCGCGCCGCCGAGCGCGTGAGAGAGGTCGCCTGATGGCCGCCGTCAAGGAAACGATCGACGCCGTCGCCGCGCTGGAGAAGTACGAGCACGGTTTCACGTCCGACATCGAGACGGAGTATGCGCCCAAGGGATTGAACGCCGAGATCGTGCGCTTCATTTCCGAAAAGAAGGGCGAGCCGGAATGGATGCTGGAATGGCGTCTGGCCGCCTATGAGCGCTGGCTGGCGATGGAGGAGCCGACCTGGGCGGCGGTCCGTTACGAGCCCGTCGATTATCAGGACCTGTTCTACTATGCCGCGCCCAAGAAGAAGGACGGGCCCAAGTCGCTGGACGAGGTCGATCCCGAGATCCTGGAAATCTACAAGAAGCTGGGCATCCCGCTGAAGGAGCAGGAAGTGCTGGCCGGGGTGCAGGGCGCGCCCAAGGTCGCCGTGGACGCCGTGTTCGACAGCGTGTCTGTGGTGACGACCTTCAAGGAGGAATTGGCCAAGGTCGGCGTAATTTTCATGCCGATTTCAGAGGCCTTGCGTGAATATCCTGATCTGGTGCGGCAATATCTGGGGTCGGTGGTGCCGGTCTCCGACAACTATTTCGCGGCGCTGAACAGCGCGGTCTTTTCGGACGGGTCGTTCGTCTATATCCCGCCGGGCGTCAAATGCCCGATGGAGCTGTCGACCTATTTCCGCATCAATGCGTCACAGACGGGCCAGTTCGAACGGACCCTGATCATCGCCGACAAGGGGGCCTACGTCTCCTATCTGGAAGGCTGCACCGCGCCGATGCGCGACGAGAACCAGCTGCATGCGGCCGTGGTCGAGATCGTGGCGCTGGACGACGCCGAGGTGAAATATTCGACGGTCCAGAACTGGTATCCGGGCGACGCCGAGGGCAAGGGCGGCATCTACAACTTCGTGACCAAGCGCGCCGACTGCCGGGGCGATCGGTCGAAGGTGTCGTGGACCCAGGTCGAAACCGGCTCGGCCGTGACCTGGAAATATCCGTCCTGCATCCTGAAGGGCGAAGAAAGCTCGGGCGAGTTCTATTCCATCGCCATCACCAACGGGCATCAGCAGGCCGACACCGGCACCAAGATGATCCATCTGGGTAAGAATTCGAAGTCGCGGATCATCGCCAAGGCGGTGTCGGCGGGTCGGTCGGATTCGACCTATCGCGGCCTGGTCTCTGTGCATCCGAAGGCGACGGGGGTGCGCAACTTCACCCAGTGCGACAGCTTGCTGATCGGCAAGGACTGCGGCTCGCACACCATCCCCTATATCGAGGCCCGCAACGGTTCGGCCCAGCTGGAGCACGAGGCGACGACGACGCGCCTGTCTGACGACCAGCTGTTCTACGCCCAGCAGCGCGGGCTGTCGCAGGAGGAGGCGGTGGCCCTGCTGGTCAACGGCTTCGTCCGCGACGTGATGCAGAAACTGCCGATGGAGTTTGCCGTCGAGGCGCAAAAGCTGGTGGCGATCAGCCTTGAAGGCTCGGTTGGATAATCAAGAAGAAACAATGCTTAATATCAACAACCTTCATGTCTCTGTCGGCGAAAAGCCGATCCTCAAGGGGCTGACGCTCGACGTTCCCGCAGGCGAGGTGCACGCGATCATGGGGCCGAACGGGGCCGGCAAGTCGACGCTGGGCTACGCCCTGTCGGGACGGCCGGGCTATGAGGCGACGGAAGGATCTGTCGAATGGTCGGGCGAGGACTTGCTGGCGCTGGACCCGGCCGAGCGGGCGGCCAAGGGTGTCTTCCTGTCGTTCCAGTATCCGATCGAGATCCCCGGCGTGCCGGCCCTGACCTTCGTGCGGACGGCGCTGAATGCGCAAAAGCGCGCGCGCGGCGAGGAGGAGGTGGCGGCGCCGGCCTTCCTGAAGCTGGTTCGCGAGGCGTCCAAGGCGCTGAAGATGGACTTCGACATGCTGAAGCGGCCGCTGAACGTCGGCTTCTCGGGCGGCGAGAAGAAGCGGATGGAAATCTTGCAGATGGCCCTGCTGGAGCCGTCGCTGCTGATCCTGGACGAGACCGATTCCGGCCTGGACATCGACGCCCTGCGCATCGTGTCGGAAGGGGTGAACGCGCTGCGTCGTCCCGACCGCGCCATGCTGGTCATCACCCACTATCAGCGCCTGCTCGACTACATCAAACCGGACCGGGTGCATGTGCTGGCCGGCGGTCGGATCGTCGCCTCGGGCGGACCGGAGCTGGCGCTGGAGCTGGAGGCGGAAGGCTACGACAAGTATCTGCCGCCCGTCCTAGAGGGGGCGGCATGAGCGCGGCCTTCGCCATCGACCTGACCGACGCCGAAACCTATCCGTCACGACGGACGGAAGCGTGGAAATACAGCGACCTGAAGCGCCATCTTCGCGCCCCACCGGAGCCGTCGGGCACGGCTGAGGTCGGGCCGCCGGGACCGTTTTATGATCTGGGCGGGGAGGCGATCGTCTTCGCCAACGGGCGCGCCGTGGGTGTGACCGACTTCATCGCCTCGGGCGAGCGGACGCTGCGGCTGCGCTATGTGTCGGACGCCGTCGGCACGGGCCACACGGCCAGCGCGCGGGTGTCGGCGCGCGCGGGAGCCAAGCTGCTGCTGCTGGAAACGCATGAGGGCGCAGGCTCGGCCTATGTGGCGCACAATACGCTGGAGCTGGACGTGGCGGCCGGCGCCGAGGTGACGCGCGTCGTCCTGGTCGAGGAGCCGGAGGACGCCATCTCCATCGCCGAGGCCCATGTGAAGGTCGAGGCGGGCGGCGTCTATCGCCAGACCATCGTCACGACCGGCGCCAAGTTGCAGCGGATCGAGACGCGCATCACCCACTATGCCCAGGGCGCGCAGGTTCAGGCCGACGGCCTGTATCTGCTGAACGGATCGCGCCATGCCGACCTGACCAGCGTGGTGCGTCATGTGGAACACGACGGCGCGACTTCGCAGCTGATCAAGGGCGTGGCCAGCGACACGGCGCGCGGCGTTTTCCAGGGCAAGATCGTGGTCGAGCGCGGCGCCGACGGCACCGATGCGCGCATGGGCCACCATGCGCTGATCGCGTCCGAGCGGGCCGAGATCGACGCCAAGCCGGAACTGATCATCTATGCCGACGACGTCCAGTGCGCGCACGGCAACACGGTGGGGACGCTGGACGAGAGCGCTCTGTTCTACATGCAGCAGCGCGGCATTCCGGCCGACGAGGCCCGCGCCCTGCTGACCCAGGCCTTCCTGATCGAGGTCATCGACCGGATCGAGCATGAGGGCGCGAGAGAGGTGGCGCGGGAATGGCTGACGGCGCGGTTGTGAACACCTTCGATCCCTATGCCGTGCGGGCGCAGTTCCCGATCCTGTCGCGACAGGTGAACGGCAAGCCGCTGGTCTATCTGGATAATGCGGCCTCGGCCCAGAAGCCGCGTGCGGTGATCGACGCCCTGGTGGCGACGATGGAGGGCGGCTACGCCAACGTCCACCGGGGCCTGCACACCCTGTCGAACGAGGCGACCGAGGCCTTTGAAAAGGCGCGCGAGATCGTCGCCCGCTTCCTCAACGCCGAGAGCGCCGAACAGGTGGTCTGGACCAAGGGCGGGACCGAGGCGATCAACCTGGTGGCTAACGGGCTGGGTCTGTCGATCCAGCCCGGCGACGAGATCATCGTCTCGGAGATGGAACATCACTCGAACATCGTGCCGTGGCATCTGCTGTGTGAACGGCGCGGGGCGGTGATCCGGTGGATTCCGGTCAAGGACGACGGCTCGCTGGACATGGCGGCCTATGCCGACCTGCTGGGGCCCAGGACGCGGATGGTCGCGGTCACCCATATGTCGAACGTTCTTGGGACCATCAATCCGGTCGCCGAGATCAGCCGCCTGGCCCACGCGGCGGGGGCGCAGGTGCTGATCGACGGGTGCCAGGGGGCGGTTCATGCGACGCCGGACGTTCAGGCCATCGGCTGCGACTTCTACGTCCTGACCGGGCACAAGCTGTTCGCCCCGACCGGCATCGGCGCCCTGTATGGCAAGGCCGAGGCGCTGGAGGCGCTGCCGCCCTATCAGGGCGGGGGCGAGATGATCGAGACGGTCGAGCAGGACCGCGTCACCTATGCCCGGCCGCCGCACCGGTTCGAGGCGGGGACTCCGCCGATCCTGGAAGCCATCGGCCTGGGCGCGGCGTTGGAATGGCTGGGGCAATACGACCGGGCGGCCGTGCAGGCGCATGAGCACGCTCTTTATCAGCACGCTATCGACCGACTTCAGGGTCAGACCTGGCTGCGGATTTTGGGGCAGGCCGAAGGCAAGGGCGCGATCCTGACCTTCGCCGTCGAGGGCGCGCATGCCCATGACGTCGCCCAGATCATGGACCGATACGGGGTCGCGGTGCGGGCGGGTCTGCACTGCGCCGAGCCGCTGGCGAAAAGAATGGGGGTGACGTCGAGCACCCGCGCCTCCTTCGCCCTATATAACACCGTGGAGGATGCCGACGCCTTCGTGGATGCGCTGATCAAGGCGCGGAACTTCTTCGTATAAGCCGATGACAGATCAACCGATTCAAGACAGCGACGCCTTCAGGGACGCCTGGGACGAGCCCCAGAAGAGCGCCCTTTCGCAGGCCGAGCTGGACACCCTGACCGATCAGCTGATCGAGGCGCTGAAGACGGTCTATGACCCGGAAATCCCGGTCGACATCTATGAACTGGGCCTGATCTACCGCGTGGACGTGAACGACGATCGCGACGTCGTGGTGGACATGACGCTGACGGCGCCGGGCTGTCCGGTCGCCGGCGAAATGCCGGGCTGGGTTGAGACGGCGGTGGAGAAGGTCGAGGGCGTGCGCAGCGCCAAGGCCAATCTGGTGTTCGATCCGCCATGGGATGCCTCCAAGATGAGCGACGAGGCGAAACTCGCCTTGAATATGTTCTGATGACCGAGCTTCAAGCCACATCCCGTCCGCGCCGCCCGCGCCCCAAGGCCGTCACCCTGACGGACGCGGCCGCCGAGCGGGTGCGTGAGATCCTGGACAATGCCGAGAACGATCACATCGGCCTGAGGATCGGGGTCAAGAACGGCGGGTGCGCCGGGCAGGAATACACCTTCGCCTATGCCGACGAGATCGGGCCGATGGACGAGGTGGTCGAGGACAAGGGCGTCACCATCCTGATCGAGCCCCGGGCCGTGCTGTTCCTGATCGGCACCGAGATCGACTATGAGACGACGCGGCTGGCGTCCAAGTTCGTGTTCAACAATCCGAACCAGACCGACGCCTGCGGCTGCGGCGAGAGCGTGACCATCGTGCCGGTCGCCGCCGACTGAAATGGCTTACGATGCGGACTTCGGCGAGTGGGTCCGCGAGCATTTCCAAGCGCTCGGTCGCCTCGAGATCAAGCGCATGTTCGGCGGGGCCGGGGTCTATGCTTCCGGCGTCATGTTCGCCCTGCTGGACGACGGCGTGGTCTGGCTGAAGGGCGACGAGGCCTTGGGCGAGGCCTTCGTCGAGGCCGGTTCGCGTCAGTTCACCTATCCGACCAAGGACGGCCGCACGATGAGCATGGGCTACTGGACCCTGCCCGAAACGGCGCTCGACGACCCCGACGAAGCGGTCGCCTGGGCGCGGCGGTCGCTGGACGTGGCGGTGAAGAAGGCGTCGGGGAAGAAGCCGAAGCCCGTTACTTAGTCGGTGTGTCGATCAGCACGGCAGGCGTCACGGGTTGACCCGTGGCCTGGGCGACGAGCTCGGCGGTGCGGGTCTCGATGACGGCTTCGAGGCGAGCCAGGAATTCCTCCTTGGGCAGGCCGACGGGGATCGGGGCGAGGAACTCCAACGTCGCTGTGCCGGGGTGTTTTTCGTACTGTTCCTCTGGCCAGAAGAGGCCGAGGTTGGTGGCGAGCGGCACCACCGGCACGTCGAAGTCGCGGTACATGTGCCAGACGCCAGAGCGGTATTTGAACTTCTTGCCGACGGGCGCGAGGTGCCCCTCGGGATAGATCAGGATCTTGCGATTCTCGGCGCGGGCCTCGGCGGCGCGCATGGCCAGGGCCTTGCGCGCTTCGTGGCCGCCGCAGGAGTTGACGACGATGGCGCCCAGTTTCTTCAGCACGCCGCCCAGCAGGGGAAACTTTTCCAGGTGATCGCCGGTGACGAAGGCGATGTCGTCGAACTGATCGTAGGTCGCAAAGCCGTCGCCCCAGCTTTGATGCTTGGAGGCGATGATGAAGGCGCCCTCGGGCAGGCGGTCCTTGCCACGCACGTCCAGCTTGATGCCGGCGAAGATCGACATGGCCTGGACCATGCGCTTCACATAGCGACGGATGACCCAGCTGGCCGGGCCGCGACCGGGCGCGAGCGCAGCAAAGGCGGCGGTCAGCCCGTAGCCGATCGACAGGATCCAGTAGGCGACGTTGAAGGCGAAGCTGCGCACGGGGCGACTATGGCAGAAAGCTTGGCCTTGTCAGACCCTAAGCCGCCTTTTCGAGCGAGGAGGCCGGCGTGACGCAGTTACGGCCCGCACGTTTGGATTCGTACAGGGCGGCGTCGGCGCGTTCCAGCAGGCTGGCGGCGGTTTCGCCCTTGCGGCGCTGGGCGAAGCCGGCGGAGACAGTCACCGAGCCCAGGTCATCATTGGTCGAACGACGGCGCAGCGCGCGTGACGCCACGTCGTTGCGAATGCTTTCAAGCGCCGCCATGACGACGCCAGCGCCTTCACCCGGGAAGATGATCGCGAACTCCTCGCCGCCGAACCGGGCGGCGAATCGGGTCTTGCCGCAGATGTTGGACAGGACGGTGGAGACGTATCGCAGCACCTGGTCGCCGGTCTGGTGACCCCAAGTGTCGTTGAACCGTTTGAAATGGTCGATGTCCAGGATGGCCAGGCTGAGCGGCGCGCCGTCATCCTCGGCGCAGGCGGCCTCCAGGCGTTCGTCGAAGGCCTTGCGGTTGGCCAGATTGGTCAGGGCGTCGGTCATGGCGTCGCGGCGCACCTGTTCTAGGTTTTCGCGCAGGCGGATGACTTCCTTGTTGGACTTTTCCAGACGCTTTTCGAGGATCGCCGTTTCACGTCGCACGCGGTTGGTTGCGGTCGACAGGCCGCCGACCAGATCCTTCAGCGAGGACGGATCATCGACGGTTTCCATGCACTGCGAGGCGTCGGCGAGGGTCTCGCCATAGTCGTGCTGGGTCTTGTGCGCCATGGCGATGGCGCTGGCGACGCTGGCCAATTCGCGGTCCAGCACGGCGCCGACGTCGCGGATCTGATCCGGCAGGCGACCGCGCGGCAGGAACTCGGCGGCCAGCATTTCGGAGGTCTTGTCAGTGATGACGGCGGACTGCGCCAGCAGACGGCGGATTTCTTGGGCCAGGGGGCCGTCGGGATCACTGATGTAGTGCAGCCAAAGCTCGAAGTTCAGCGGCGTGGGCCACACGCCGGCCTTTTCCATTTCGCCGATGACGTTGCGCGCCAAAGCATAGGCTTGAGGAGCTCTCAGCGCCGTCTCGACCTTTTTCGACATTCTTGTTCCCCTGGGCCCCTGTTCTGGAGCTGTGTCGGGGCGCACACTACGGGATGTTCCGTAATGCAGGGTAAACGACGCGGCGTTTCACCGCGCCGTTGTGTACGAGTTCAGGCGCGGATGACGACGGGCCGGCGCAGGAAGGCGGGGATGTCGTCGCCGAAGCCACGCACGCCTTGGCGCTGAGTATCGCTCTTGTCGGCCTTGCGGTCACCGCGGCGATCGGATTGCAGCAACTGCGGTTCACGGTCTGCACGGTCGGGGCGCGCGGCGTGAGCGATCTCAACAGGCTCGACGGCCGCATCCGCCTCGACTGCGGCGGCGACGGGAGCCGCAACTTCGACCGGCGCCTCGGGGCGGGCCTTGCGGCGGCTGCGGCTGCGGGGGGGCGCAGCCTCTTCAGACGATGGCGCGGCGGTGACTGGGGCGATGTCGACAGGCTCGGCGGACGGGGTGGGCGCGCTGCTGATGCGCGACCGGCTGCGACCGCGTTCGCCCGAGCGTTTGTCGTCGCGGCGCGGGCCGTCTTTGATGGCGGCGAAGTCGATGCCTTCAAGAACCAGCTCTTCCGGATCCTTCTTGATCAGCTTCAGCACCTTATCCAGCGACTTGTCGTCGGCCGGGGTCACGATCATGAAGGCCTGGCCCAGCTTGCCGGCGCGGCCGGTGCGGCCGATGCGGTGGACGTAGTCGTCGGCGTGGTGCGAGACGTCGTAGTTGAAGACGTGGCTGACGTCGGGGATATCCAGGCCGCGCGCGGCGACATCCGAGGCGACCAGAATCTTCAGCGCGCCCGAGCGGAAATCCGCCAGGGTCTTCATCCGGTGCGACTGATCCAGGTCGCCGTGGATCGGGGCAGCGTCGAAGCCGTGGGTCTTAAGCGACTTGGCGACGATATCGACTTCGGATTTGCGATTGCAGAAGACGATGCCGTTGCGCACGTCCTCGCGACCGACCAGGGCGCGCAGGGCGGTCCGCTTGGCCTTGGGGTCCGAGGTCGGGATGCGGACGATGTACTGGGTGATGGTGTCGGCGGTCATCGCCGGACGCGAGGCCTCGATCCGGGTCGGATCCTTGAGGAAGGCGGTCGTCAGGCGCGTGATCTCGGGCGGCATGGTCGCCGAGAAGAACAGGGTCTGGCGACGCGGCGGCGTCAGTTTGAAAATGCGCTCGATGTCGGGGATGAAGCCCATGTCCAGCATCCGGTCGGCCTCGTCGACGACCATGATCTCGACGCCGGTCAGCAGCATCTTTCCGCGTTCGAACAGGTCGAGCAGGCGGCCGGGCGTGGCGATCAGGACGTCGACGCCCTTGTTCAGCGCCGCAACCTGGTCGCCCATGGAGACGCCGCCGATCAGCAGGACCCAGCTGAGCTTGGTGCCCTTGGCGTATTTGGCGAAGCTTTCGGCGACCTGGTCGGCCAATTCGCGGGTCGGCGCCAGGACGATGGCGCGCGGCATGCGGGCGCGGGCGCGGCCGGTGGACAGGCGATCGACCAGGGGCAGGGTGAAGGCGGCGGTCTTGCCGGTGCCGGTCTGGGCGATGCCCAGCACGTCACGGCCGGCGAGGGCGACGGGGATCGCCTGTTCCTGAATGGGCGTGGCGGTCGTGTAGCCGGTGTCGGCGACGGCCTGAAGGGTCGTGGGCGAAAGGCCCAGTTGGGAAAATTCGGTCATGAATCCTTGGGAGCGAAAGCGTCTGCGTGCATAGCAGCGACGGAACCGCCCCTCTTTGGGCGAGCGGGCGGCGCGGATCGCAGACCTGTCCCGAGGCTGGGGGGCATATAGAAGCCCCTGCGCAGAAGTCAAGTATTCCTGGTTTTTCGCTCGGCCAGCCGCCGGCCGTAAAATGCGGCCCGCAAACGAAAATCGCCGGACGGGCGAGCCGTCCGGCGATCTGCTGGATCAGAGAGAAAGTGCGATCAGCGCTTGCCGAAGATCATGTCGCCCAGTTTGGCGAAGAAGCCCTTTGCCTCGGGCTTGGCGGCGGGCGCCGGCGCCGGCTTGGGGGCTTCGACCGGCTTGGCAGCGGAAGCCGGCATCGGCGCGGGCGCCGCAGCGGCGGGCGCAGCAGCGGGTGCGGGCGCAGCGGCGGGCTTGGGCGCGGCGACGGGCTCGGCAGGCTTGGGCGCCGCTGCGACCGGCTTGGCGACAGGCGCGGCCTTCGAGGCGGCGGCGGGTTTCGAAGCGGCGGCCTTGGGGGCGGCAGTTTTGGTCGCTGCAGGCTTCGCCGTCGTCGCCTTCGCGGCGGCCGCTTTCGGAGCCGCAGCCTTCACTGCCGTCTTGGCGGCGGCGGGCTTGGGGGCGGCGGCTTTGGACGCGGCTTTCGGAGCCGCTTTGGCGGCAGGGGCGGCTTTCGGCTTGGCTGCGGCCTTGGCGGCGACCGGCTTAGCGGCAGGCTTTTGGGCGGCGGTTTTAGGCGCCGCAGCCTTGGGCGCGACAGCCTTCGCGGTAGTGGCCTTCGGCGCAGCGGCTGCCGGCTTAGTCGCGGCCTTGGGCGCGGCGGTTTTCTCGGCGGCGGTCTTTACAGCGCTCGACTTCGGCGCGCCTTTAGGCTTGGAAGCGGCGGTCGCCGGCTTTGGCGACGCTGGTTTAGACGTAGACGGTGACTTGGCCATGTATTCCCCGACCCCTCGGTTTGATAAAAACGCGGCGGCGACGGGCGTTCAGCACCGGATCGCTACGATTCGCCATATTACCGGTGTTTGAAAAATGTCCGAGTCCGCACTTCAGATAATCGCACGCGGCCCGCGCGCCGCCGCAGAGGCCGCCGCAGAGGCCGTAGACGCCGATCCACGGCTGGAAGGCGCAACCTATTCGATCCTGGAAGAGGACGAGGACAATGACGTCTGGCGCATCGACGCCTTCCCCACCACCGATGACGAGGTCGAGGGGCTGAAGGCGGTGCTGGCGGGCTATCCGGTGACAGTGCTGGTGGAGAAGCTGGCGGACGCCGACTGGCTGGCCATGTCGCTGTCGGGCCTGCCGCCGGTCGAGGCCGGACGGTTCTTCGTCTATGGCGCGCACGATCAGGGCAAGGTGCCCGAGGGCCGCGTCACGCTGAAGATCGACGCCGGCGCCGCCTTCGGCACGGGCCACCATGGCACGACGGTCGGCTGCCTGGAGGCGTTCGACAAGCTGCTGGAGACTGAAAGCTTCGAGAAGGTGCTGGACGTCGGCTGCGGCACGGGCGTGCTGGCGATCGCGGCGGCCAAGACGGGCACGCCCATCGCCGTCGGCACCGACATCGACGAGCCCTCGGCCCGGATCGCCAATGAGAACGCCGAGATCAATGAGGCCAAATGCGACTTCTATTTCGCCGATGGTCTCAGCGACCCGCGCATCGCCCAGCACCAGCCGTATGATCTGGTGTTCGCCAACATCCTGGCCGCGCCGCTGGTGCATCTGGCGCCCGAAATCGGGGCGGCGCTGAAGAGCGGCGGGGTCGCGATTCTGTCGGGCCTGCTGCGCACGCAGGAAGAGCGTGTGCTGGAGGCCTATCTGCCGCTGGGCTTCACGGTCGAGCAGACCATCCATCACGACGCCTGGAGCGCCCTGCAACTGCGCAAGGGCTGAGGATCGATCATGCGCCAGACTTTTGACGAGACGACCGACCCGTCCTTTGGGGCCAAGCACCTGCCGCTGCTGCGCGCCGAAATGGCCAAGCAGGGGCTGGACGGGTTTCTGGTCCCGCATGAGGACGAGCATCAGAACGAATATTTGCCGGACGCCAATGAGCGCCTGGCCTGGGCGACCGGCTTCACCGGCTCGGCCGGGGCGGCGGTGGTGTTCCAGGATCGGGCCAGCATGTTCACCGACGGCCGCTACACCGTTCAGGTGAAGGCCCAGACCGATCCGGCGCTTTTCGAGCGGCGCGATCTGACCGAGGTCGCCGCCTATCTGGAGACGGCGGCGAAGGGGGCGGTGATCGGTTACGATCCGCGTCTGCACAGCCCAGACGCGCTCGTGGCATTGAAGGCGGCGGCGCAGAAGGCGGGGGCCGAGTTGCGCGCCGTGGACGCCAATCCGCTGGATCTGGCCTGGGGTGCCGATCGTCCGGCCCAGCCGACGGCGGCGGTCGTTCCGCATGAGGACGTCTATTCCGGCGAGAGCCATGCATCGAAGCGGGCGCGGATCGGCAAGGCCGTGGCGGAGGCCGGCGCGGACGCGGTGGTGCTGACGGCGCCCATGTCGATCGCCTGGCTGTTCAATGTCCGCGGCGGCGACGTGATCCGTTCGCCCCTGCCGATCGGTCAGGCCATTCTGGCGGCGGACGGCAAGGCGCGGCTGTTCCTGGACCCGGCCAAGGTGACGAATGCTTTGCCGGGCTGGCTGGGCGACGATGTTCGCATCGAGGCGACCGAGCAGCTGCCCGCGGCGCTGGACGGGCTGGCGGGCCAAAAGGTCATGATCGATCCGTCGCTGTCCTCGGCCTGGTATTTCGACCGGCTGGACGCGGCGGGCGCGACGGTGGTGCGGGCGATGGACCCCTGCGCCATTCCCCGCGCAGCCAAGAATGCGGTGGAGATCGAGGGCAGCCGTCAGGCGCACATTCGCGACGGGGCGGCGCTGAGCCGGTTCCTGCACTGGGTCGATACGGTGGTGCAGAAGACCCTGCCGGACGAGCGCGAGGTGGTTGAGGCGCTGGAGCGATTCCGCGAGGAGACCGGGGCGCTGAAGGATCTGAGCTTCGACACCATCGCCGGGGCCGGGCCGAATGGGGCTTTGCCGCATTACAAGCCGGTGGGCGCCAGCATTCGCAAGGTCGAGAAGGGCTCGCTGCTGCTGGTGGATGGTGGCGGCCAATATCTGGACGGCACGACCGATGTGACCCGCACCATTGCGGTGGGCGAGCCGAGCGAGGACCAGCGCCACAAGTTCACGCTGGTGTTGAAGGCGCATATCGCCATGGCGACGATCCGCTTCCCGGCCGGGACCAGCGGCATGGCGCTGGACGCCATCGCAAGGGCGCCGATGTGGGCGGCGGGGCTGGATTACGATCATGGCACCGGCCACGGCGTCGGCAGCTATCTGGGCGTCCACGAGGGGCCGCAGCGAATCGCAAAATGGGGCACGTTCCAGCCGCTGCTGGAAGGGATGATTCTGTCCAACGAGCCCGGCTATTACCGCGAGGGCCACTGGGGCATCCGCATCGAGACCCTGCAGGTGGTGACGCCGGCGGTGGTCCCCGAAGGCGGCGAGCGGCCGATGCACGGGTTCGAGCAGCTGACGTTCGCGCCGATCGACCGCAAGCTGATCGCGGTCGAGATGCTGACGCCGGACGAGCGGGCCTATGTCGACGCCTATCACGCCGAAACGCTGGCCAAGGTCGGGTCGTTGATGGACGGCGAGGCGCTGGACTGGCTGAAGCGGGCCTGCGCGCTGCTTTGACCTAAAGCACCGGAACCCGTCGCCTCAGGTGGGTGACGGGGACCGTCAGTTCGGCCAGCGCGGCCTTCATCGCCTCATAGCCTGTGGCGACGGGGCCGTCGTAGGTCTTCCAGTCGCGAATGTCGCTGCCGGCGACATGAGGCAGGACCAGAATGTCGGAGTCGGCCCGCGACTGGGTCATCTCGGCATCGGTGGTGATGGTCGCCGAGCGCATCAGGATCGAGACGATGGGCGGGCCGGCCTTCCAGGCGCCGGACAGGACCCATTTCCACCAAGACGGCGGATTCTCCAGCGCCTGGGGATCGACGCCGCGCGTCTGTGACATGTCGACGCCGATGATCGGGCCGCTGTTCAGCTGGCGCATCACGCTGGTGGGGAAGTTCTTCAGCACGGCGCCGTCCACCAGCACCTGACCGTCCATCACGACCGGCGGCAGGACGCCGGGAATGGCGATGGAGGCGCGCATGGCCCGACGCATCAGGCCCGTGCGATGCGCCTCGATCCGGCCTGAGGTCAGGTTGGATGAAACGGCGAAGAAGGGCAGGGCCAGGTCCGCCAGGTCGATGTCGCCGTAAGCCTGCTCCAGCAAACGGGCGACCTTGCGGGCGCGGGACATGGCGATGATCGGCACGGCGAGGTCCGAGAGCGGATCGGACTCGACGAAGGCGCGCCGAATCTCGAAATCCAGCCGTTCGAAGGACCAGCCCAGGGCCGGGCCGGCGGCGACGACCGCGCCCATGGAGGCGCCGCCCGCGAAGTCGATGGGGACCTTGGCCTCTTCCAGCGCCCGGATCGCGCCGATGTGGCAATAGGCCCGCGCGCCTCCGCCGGACAGGACCAGGCCGACCGCCGTGCCGGTGACGACGCGGGCGATCCGCTCGGCGTCCTTGGCCAGTCCTTCGACGCAATGGAACCAGCGATCGGGCTGTAGCGCATCCAGCCAGACGCGGGTGTTGGCCGGATGATGCATGCGCGGATCGCGCAACAGGATCAGGTCCGTCAGGCGGCGACCGTCGCCGAAGCCCTGGCGGCGCGGCACGGCGGACGGCGGCGCCAGAAGGCCGCTGCCGACGATGAACATCCGGTCCACCTGACGCGCGCACAGACTGGCCCAGGCGGGCTGGTCCTGTTCGGCGACATAGAGGACGTAGTCGTGGTCGCCTTCCACCCGGCTGAACCACTCTGACGCCGAGGCCAGGGCCGACTGGTCGATGACCTGACAGGTAAAGCCCATGGCCTGGATGGCGGCGGCGATGCGTTCGACGAAGGCGCGGATGGGGCGGGGGCGGGCCGAGACGAAGCCGAAGACGCTGGGCTCGGACGCGCCGGCCGTGCGTTCGCGGGCGCGGTGGATCATCAGCCGCGACAGTTCGACCATCAGGTCCGGCTCGGTGCGGGCGGCCTCGAAGAAGGCTTCGCGCGGCAGGGCCAGAATCTCGCTGTCCCTCAGGGCGACGACGGTGGCGGTGTGCGGCGTGCCGGCCAGCATGGCCATCTCACCCACCGGCTCGCCCGCCTTGACGACGCCCAGCATGTGCGGCGGTTGATCCGCCTCCATCCGAAACACGCCCAGACGGCCGGAGCGGACCAGATAAAGGGTGTCGGCGGGATCGCCCTCTGTGAACAGCGGCTCGCCGCCGGTCAGGGCGAACCAACTGGCCCGGTCGACCATGCGACCTTCGAAGATGCGCGCGAGCGAAGTCGCCAGCGTGTCGGGGCGAAGCGTGGCCATGGTTCGGTTGTAGGCGCGATTCTAGGGCGGGTGAATGGGATGTTTGGACGTGCGAAGGCGCCCTCGGGCATTCGCCACGAGGTTGAAGGAGGGCTGGGCGGAGCACCGGGCCTTCGCCCGGAGTTCTGTGTTTGAGTTACCGTTTCGACGAAGGATGGACGCTCCGCGCGGGTGGTTGGCCTGCGCTTGCCGGAGGATGACTAAAGGATTGAGCGCTGCGGTTTGAAGAGATTGCCAGCACGTGGGGAGGAGACATTAAGCTTCCCGCGTTGCCCGATTCCGCGTGGGCGGGTAGAGCGTTCGGCTTCTCCCGCCTAGCCGAAGTTTCAGACCATGCACGACATCAGAGCCATTCGCGAGAACCCCCAGGTTTACGTGGCGGGCTGGTCGTCGCGCGGGGTGGATGAGGCCGATGGGCTGGTGGCGGACATCCTGCGGCTGGACGGCGAACTGCGTCACGCCCAGACGACAGGGCAGGACGCCCTGGCCAAGCGCAATGCGGCCTCCAAGCTGATCGGCGCCGCCATGGGCCGCAAGGACATGGCCGAGGCCGACAGGCTGAAGGCCGAGGTCGAGGCGCTGAAAGGCGACATCGCGGCGGCGGCCGAGGTCGAGGCGAAGGTCGGCAAGCAGCTGCGCGACCTGTTGGCGGGGTTGAAAAACCTCGCGGCCGAGGACGTGCCGGACGGCGAGGACGAGGCGGGCAATGTCGAGGTCTCGACCTGGGGCGAGCCGCGTCGCACTGGTCCGGCCAAGGACCACGCCGACCTGGGCGAGGCGCTGGGGATGCTGGACTTTGAGGCGGCGGCGAAGATGTCGGGCGCGCGGTTCGCGGTGTTGAAGGGCCAACTGGCGCGGCTGGAACGGGCCGTGGGACAGTTCATGCTGGATATGCAGACGGATCAGCATGGGTATCAGGAGGTGAACCCGCCGTTGCTGGTGCGTGATGAGGCGATGTTCGGGACCGGGCAGTTGCCGAAGTTTGCCGACGACCTATTCAATGCCTCGAGTGTGATTGACGAAGATGTTTGGCTGAAAGCTGCGCCTCAAGGCAGCAGCGACAATCTTGGCGTCGTGCAGGGGCAGCTGGAATTTATCCTCGAGCAACTGAGAAATCGCACTCATCATTGGCTTATCCCCACAGCCGAAGTCTCCCTGACCAACCTCGTGCGCGAGACCATCCTGTCCGAGGACGACCTCGCCACGCCGATGCGGATGGCGGCGTTGACGCCGTGCTTCCGGGCCGAGGCGGGGTCGGCGGGGCGCGATACGCGCGGGCTGATCCGCCAGCACCAGTTCTCGAAGGTCGAGATGGTGTCGATCGCGCGGCCGGAGGACAGCGACGCCGAGCATGAGCGGATGACGGCCTGCGCGGAAGCCGTGCTGAAGGCGCTGGAGCTGCCGTTCCGACGGATGCTGCTGTGCAAGGGCGACATGGGCTTTTCGGCCCAGAAGACCTTCGATCTGGAGGTCTGGCTGCCCAGCCAGGGGACCTATCGCGAGATCAGCAGCTGCTCGAACTGCGGGGACTTCCAGGCGCGGCGCATGGACGCGCGGTTCAAGCGCGCTGGCGAGAAGAAGACCGAGTTCGTCCATACGCTGAACGGCTCGGGCCTGGCGGTCGGTCGGACGCTGGTGGCGATCATGGAAAACTATCAGCAGGATGACGGGCGGATCGCCGTGCCGGCGGTGTTGCAGCCCTATATGGGCGGTTTGCAGTTCGTGGGCGGCTGATGCGTATTCTTCTGACCAACGACGACGGCATCGAGGCCGAAGGTCTGGAATGCCTCGAGCGGATCGCGCGCACGCTGAGTGACGACGTGTGGGTGTGCGCGCCTGCGGTCGAGCAGTCGGGCAAGGGGCGGGGGATCACCTTGACCGAACCGCTTCGGGTGCTGAACCAGGGCGAGAAGCGGTTCGCGGTGACGGGGACGCCGACCGACTGCGTCGTGCTGGCGGTCAACGACCTGATGCCGGAGAAGCCCGATCTGGTGCTGTCGGGCGTCAATCGCGGGCACAATATCGGCGAGGACGTCAGCTATTCCGGCACGGTGGCGGGCGCCTTGCAGGGGATGGCGTTCGGCATCCGCTCCATCGCCCTGAGCCAGAGCCTGGAGCGGTTCCATGACGAGGTGGTCGCGCACTGGGAGACGGCGGAAGCCTTCGCCCCTGCGATCATCAGCCGGCTGCTGGCCCAGAAATGGGCGAACGGGGTGGTGATGAACCTGAACTTCCCCAACCGGCCGCCGGAAGCCGTCGATCAGGTCGAGGTGACGACCCAAGGCTTCCGCAACGTCGGCGAGATGCACGCGGTGCGGCGCACGGACCTGCGCGGGCGGGACTATTACTGGATGAGCTTCCGCGGTGAAAAGCAGGAGCATGCCGAGGGCACGGACCTGCGGGCGATCGAGGAGGGGCGGATTTCGGTCACGCCGCTGCATATCGACCTGACGCACATGACCAGCGTGAATGACCTGAAAAAGGTGCTGGGCGGGGCGCCGCCGAAGAGCGTGGCGACCGCCGCATGAATCTACACGACGACCGGGCCGGGCGGCTGATCCTGTCGCTGCGGCAGCAGGGGGTCACGGATCCGCGCGTGCTGAAGGCGATGGAGAGCATCGACCGCGCGGTCTTCGTGCACGAGAAGTTCCTGGATCAGGCGTGGGAGGATCAGGCCCTGCCGATCGACTGCGCCCAGACGATCAGCCAGCCCTATATCGTCGGACTGATGACTCAGGCGCTGGAGGTGCAGGCGCGTCATCGGGTTTTGGAGATCGGCACGGGCAGCGGATACCAGTGCGCGGTGCTGAGCCGATTGGCGCGGTATGTCTATTCGGTGGAGCGGTATCGCAGTCTGCTGGTCGAGGCGGAAGCGCGGCTGCGGGTGCTTAAGATCGAGAACGTCATCACCAAGCACGGCGACGGCGGCCTGGGCTGGGCCGAACAGGCGCCCTTCGACCGGATCATGGTCACGGCCGCGTCGCCGACCGAGCCGACCGAACTGCTGAAACAGCTGAAGCCGAACGGGGTGCTGGTCGCGCCTGTGGGACGCACGTCGGTGCAGATGCTGCATCGCTACGTCGGACAGGGCGACGGGTCCTTCCACCGCGAAAGTCTGACGGAAGTGCGTTTCGTTCCCCTGGTCGAGGGGACGGCGAAGGAGGGGTGAAGGGTCAGTCGTGAATAGTGAGTGGTGACTAGGGAGCCAGAAGGCGACTGCTCACGAATCACCACTCACTAATCACACCTGGTTCCGCCCGTTAACCTTCGCGCTCCAATTCCGTGCGGTTTGCGGGGTTGGCTTATGGGGCGCGAGCGGGCACACCGGGCGGGCGAGTTTAACCACGAATGGGAGCAGCCGGTGGCGATGATTTCGGGCTGGATGAGAGCGGTTCTGGTCGCGGGGGCGGCGTTGAGCACGGCGGCCTGCATCAGCTATCCTTCGGAGCCGCGCTATTCGACGCATGCGAACCCGGCGCCGGCCTATGGTCCGGGGCAGGGCGCCTATCCGCAGCAGCCGGCCTATCCGAACGCCGGCCAGAATTCGAACCAGCCCTATCGGCCGGCCCCCTATGAATCGCCGCCGCCCGCGACGGCGCCGATCGGTCAGGTGGACGGCGGAGCCTTGCCGCCGACGGTCAATGTCGGTCCGAGCCAACCGACCTATCAGCCGCCGGCGTCGCAGCCGCCCGCCTATACGCCGCCGTCCTATCCGTCGTCGTCGGCCCCGGTGCGGCCGGGCGCGGCCTATGTGATCCAGCCGGGCGACACGATTTCGGGCGTGGGACGTCGGTTCCAGACCCCGGTCCAGACGCTGATCGACCTGAACGGCCTGGGCCCGCGCGGGGCGATCACGACGGGCCAGCGAATCATCCTGCCTGAAGCGGCGGTGGATACCGGCCGCGACCCTTATGCGACCGGCGCCTCGCCCGTCGGCGTGCTGGTGCCCAACAACGGCGCCGTGCCGCCGCCCCCGCCGCCGCCCTCGGGCAATGCGGCGCTGCCGGTCCAGACGCGGCCTGTCGAACAGACCAACGCCGCCGGCGCCGCTGCCGGTCAGCCGAACCTGCTGTGGCCCGTGCGCGGCGACATCGTACGGCGTTTCGGCCCGGTCGGCATGGGCGAGCGGAACAACGGCATCAATATCGGCGCCTCGGCCGGCGCGACGGTCAGCGCCTCTGCGGCCGGGCGCGTGGCCTATGTCGGCAGCGATCTGGTGGGGCAAGGGCTGACGGTGCTGATCGTGCACGCCAACGGCTGGCGCACGGTCTATGGCCATCTGGGTTCGGCGACGGTCAAGGACGGCGACGACGTGCGCGCGGGCCAGCAGATCGGCACCGTGGGGCTTACGGCCGGTGACGGACGCCCCTCGATCCACTTCGAGACCCGTCAGATGCGCGGCGACGATCCGGTCGCCGTCGATCCTTTGACAGTGTTGCCCAGGTAGCGCTTTCGCCGCGTTGCAATCTGCGAGGCGCGGCCCTAGGTTCCGCGCCTCGTTTTAATGGGGGCTCCGACGAGGGCTACCCTTCTATGTTCGGAGACGACCCATGGGCGCTGAAGGCGGCTTGACGGCGCAGTTGATCGGGTTTGCGCCCATCATCGGTATTTTCATCCTGTTCTACTTCCTGCTGATCCGTCCGCAGCAGAAGCGCGCCAAGGAACACGCGACCGCCATCGCCGCCGTCAAGCGTGGCGACACCGTCGTCCTGGGCAGCGGCATGATCGGCAAGGTCACCCGCGTCGAAGAGGCCGAGGTCAACGTCGAGATCGCGCCCAGCGTCAACGTGCGCGTGGTCAAGGCCATGATCGCCGAGGTGCGCAACCGCACCGCCATCGCCGCCAACGATTCCAAGGCCTGATACGCTCGCGTATCCGCCGATACCTGGACCGCCCTCATGATTCAGCTGTCGCGCTGGAAAGTCATTCTCGTCGTCGTCGCGGCCGTTCTCGGCTGTCTGCTGGCGTTCCCGAACCTGTTGTCGGATCAGCAGCGCGAGGCGCTGCCCGGCTTCATGCCCAAGAACAAGCTGAACCTGGGGCTCGACCTTCAGGGCGGTTCGTATCTGCTGCTGGAAGTCGATGTGCCGGCGATGCGCGAAAAGCGCGTCACCAACCTGATCGAAGACGTTCGGGTCACGCTGAACGGTGCGGGCGTCGCCACCAACGGCTTCCAGCGTGAAGCCGGCGGCGTGGTCGTCACCCTGGCCAATCCGGCTCAGGGCGATGCCGCGTTCAAGGCGCTGCAGCAACTGGGCGGTCAGGTCGGACCGGGCGGCCAGGCCGAACGCACCGCCACGCGTCTGGGCGATAACCGCATCCGCTTCGCCTATACCGACGCCGCGCTGAACGGCATGGGCGCGACGGCCGTGGACCAGTCGATCGAGGTGGTGCGCCGCCGGATCGACAGCCTGGGCACGCGCGAACCCTCCATCACTCGCCAGGGCGCCGACCGGATCGTGGTCCAGGCACCGGGCGAGAGCGATCCGAGCAAGCTGGAAGAAGTCATCGGCCAGACGGCCCAGCTGACCTTCCAGATGGTCGATGTCGAGAATTCGGTTCAGGACGCCCTGGCCGGCCGTGTGCCGCCCGATTCCGAATTGCTGCAAGGCGAGGACGGCACGCCCTATCTGGTCAAGAAGCGCGTGCTGGTGTCGGGTGAGAACCTGACCCGCGCCGGCGTCGGTTCGGACCAGAGCGGCCGCCCGGCCATCGACTTCCGCTTCGACGGCGCCGGCGCTCGGCGCTTCGGCGAAGCCACCGCCGCCAACCTTCAAAAGCCCTTCGCCATCATCCTGGACGGCAAGGTCATCTCGGCACCGACGATCCAGAGCGCAATCACCTCGGGCTCGGGTCAGATCACGGGCAACTTCTCGATCCAGGAAGCGGCGACACTGGTGAACCTGCTGAACGGGGGCGCCCTGCCGGCGCCGCTGAACGTTGAGGAGCGCCGCACCGTGACGGCCGAACTGGGCGCGGACGCGGTCGCCGCCGGTGCCCTGTCGACCGCCGTCGGCTTCGCCATCATCGTGCTGTTCATGATCCTGGCCTACGGCCTGCTGTTCGGCGGCGTGTCGGTGGTCGGCCTGGTGCTGAACGGCGTGCTGATCGTGGCGGCCATGTCGTTGACCCAGGCGACGCTGACCCTGCCCGGCATCGCCGGTCTGATCCTGACCTTCGCGGTCGCGGTGGACGCCAACGTGCTGATCTACGAGCGGATGCGTGACGAGGCCCGGGCGGGCCGCAGCGTCATCGCCTCGATGGACGCCGGCTTCAACAAGGCCATGGGCACGATCATCGACGCCAACCTGACCACCCTGGTCGCTGCGGGCATCATGTTCGTGTTTGGCGAAGGCCCGGTTCGCGGGTTCGCCTGGACCCTGACCATCGGTGTGTTCACCTCGGTCTTCTCGTCGGTCCTGGTCGCCCAGGTCCTGCTCGGCTACTGGCTCAAGACGGCCAAGCCCAAAAAACTGCCGATCGCGGAGTGATGGCGATGCGTGGATGGCCCCTGATCAAACTGCTGCCGCAGAAGACGAACTTCCACTTCGTCAAATATGCGCGGTTCGCCGGCGTCTTGTCGGTGATCCTGTGCGTCGCGGCGATCGTCTCCTGCTTCTATCCCGGCCTGAACATGGGCATCGACTTCCGGGGCGGCGCCTCGATGGAAGTGTCCAAGCCGGCGGGCCAGACGATCGAGCTGGATCGGGTCCGCGAGGCCGTGAACGGCCTGAACTTGGGCGACGTCCAGGTTCAGGGCATCGCGCGCCGCGACACCAATGTCGATGACGGCTCGACCGCCATTCTTCGCTTCCAGGTGCCGGAAGGCCGCGATCAGACCCAGGTGGTCAATCAGGTCGAGGGCGCCATCAGCGGCGCGGTCGGTCAGGTCAACTATTCGGGCGTCAGCGTCGTCGGCTCCAAGGTGTCGGGCGAGCTATTCACCTCGGGCCTGTTGGCTCTGGGCGTCGCGATCGGCCTGATGTTCCTCTATATCTGGTTCCGGTTCGAACCGCAGTTCGGGTTCGGCGCCGTGGTCGGCCTGCTGCACGACGTGATCCTGACGTTCGGGCTGATCGTGCTGTTCAAGCTGGAGTTCAGCCTGAACATGGTCGCCGCCGTCCTGACCGTCATCGGCTATTCGATGAACGACACCGTCGTGGTGTTCGACCGCCTTCGTGAGAACTTGCGCAAGTACAAGACCATGCCGCTGCGCGACGTGATCGACCTGTCGCTGAACGAGACCCTGTCGCGGACCATCATCACCGGCGTGACCGCCGTCATGGTGCTGGCGGCCCTGGCCATCTTCGGCGGCGAGGCCCTGTTCGGCTTCTCCATCGCCCTGATGTTCGGCATCATCATCGGCACCTATTCGTCGATCTATGTCGGCGCGCCGATCATCCTGCTGTGGGGCGTCAAGCGCGGCGCCCTGGCCGACGACGCCAAGCCGGTGAAGCTGGGCATGGCCAGCCGGCCGTAGGTCGAGCGCCATCGTCGAAAGTTGGGCCGTTCCGGTATCGCCGGGGCGGCCTTTTCCTTGGGCGGCGTCCGTGCAAGGCTGAGCCTATGAAAGCATTCGTCTATACCGCCGCCGCCCTCGCCCTGACTGGCGCCCTGACCGGCGGACTGACCGCCTGCACCGACAGCAAGCGGGCGCGCAACGATGCGACATGGGGCGACAAGCCGGCGGACATCACCTGCTGGACCTATGGGGTGGAGAACTTCAAGGGACGATCGACGGGCAAGGTCGAGTATAACGACGGCGGCCGGATCGCCTTCGTGGACGCATCGAACAACCGCTACACCACGATCGATGGCGACTGCCGGGTGGTTTACAGCCAGCCGGTTAAATAGGGCAGGCGGGCGGAGGCTTGAGCCTCCGCCCTTCGTCGATCAACGCAGCGAGGCGGTGAAGCGCTGGATGCGGGTGCAGGCTTCTTCCAGCACGGCGTCCGAGGTGGCGTAGCTGATGCGGAAATAGGGGCTGAGGCCGAAGGCTTCGCCCTGGACGACAGCCACGCCCTCGGCATTCAACAGTTCGGCGGCGAAGGTGGAATCGCCGTCGATGGCGACGCCCGCCTCAGTGGTCTTGCCGATCAGTCCGGCGATCGACGGATAGACGTAGAAGGCGCCCTCGGGCGTGGCGCAGGTGATGCCAGCCGCCTGGTTGAGCATCGACACGACGAGATCGCGGCGCTTCTCGAAAGCGGCCTTGCGCTCTGGGATGAAGTCCTGCGGGCCGTTCAGCGCCTCGACGGCCGCCCACTGGCTGATGCTGGACGGGTTGGACGTGGTCTGGCTGGCCACCTTGCGCATCAGGTCGATCAGCGGCTTGGGGCCGCCGGCGTAGCCGATGCGCCAGCCAGTCATGGCATATGCCTTGGAGACGCCGTTGACCGTCAGGGTGCGATCGATCAGGTCCGGCGCCACCTGGGCGATGGTGGTGTACTCGAAGTCGCCATAGACGAGGTGCTCGTACATGTCGTCCGTCAGCACCCAAACGTGGGGGTGGCGACGCAGGACCTCGGCCAAGGCTTCCAGTTCGGCGCGGGTGTAGGCGGCGCCGGTGGGGTTGGACGGGCTATTCAGGATCAGCCACTTGGTGCGGGGCGTGATCGCGGCCTCCAGCACGGCCGGCAGCAGCTTGAAACCGTCCTTCTCCTCGCCAACCACGGTCACGGGCTCCCCGCCGGCCAGCAGCACCATGTCAGGATAGCTGACCCAGTAGGGGGCGGGCACGATGACTTCGTCGCCGGGGTTCAGCGTCGCGACCAGAGCGTTGAAGATGACGGGCTTGCCGCCCGGCGCGACGTGGATGTTGGCCGCCGTATAGTCGAGAGCGTTCTCGCGCTTGAACTTGGCCACGATGGCCGCCTTCAGTTCGGGCATGCCATCAGCGTCGGTGTATTTCGTCTCGCCGCGGTTGATCGCGTCGATCGCGGCCTGTTTGATATTTTCGGGGGTGTCGAAGTCCGGTTCGCCGGCGCCCAGGCCGATCACGTCGCGACCTTCGGCTTTAAGCTTCCGGGCCTGCGCGGTGACGGCGATGGTGGCCGAGGGCTTGACGCGGGCGAGGGCGGAAGATTGCAGGCTGGACATGAACTATCCCGTGGTTTTGGAAGTTTTTGCCGGGGAGGCGGGGTTGTTTACGTGCGCAGAACGGCATGCGCAAATGATCCGACGTGTCGGAGATGAAGAATGCTGATCGCGACTTTTCTTGCCGCCTTGTTTACGAGCCAAGCCGAGCCGCCTCGGGCCTGCCGCGACGACAACTGGCGTGACCGTTGCGCGGCGGAGGATCGAGCTCGGGTCGAGAACCTGCTCAGCATAGCTTCGATAGAAGAGGAGGCGCGAAGCGAGTCAGAAGTCTACCGCGCTCGTTATGTGGACGGATACGGGCGCGATTTGCCTGTTGTCGCTTTCGTGAGACGGCCAGGACAGGATCCAACGGTTGAGGTTTCCGGCACGAACGGCCGCAAGCTGACGGCGCCGGTCGGTCCTGAAAGCTGGGACGCGATCGTCGCAGGGTCTCGCTTCGCGGATCGTGTTTTGGCGCCATTGCCGTCACAGCCAAATGCTGCAGGTTCGCCGCCGTCCATGGCGAGCATTTGTCTGCATGCCTGGGTCGTTTCGGTCGAAATGGCCAACAGCCAGGTCGCGCGCCACAAGACCGAACCGGTTCGAAGGGCGACACAAAGCGGTTGTGACGGCGAACTGACCGTGGATTACGCCTTTGATCTGGCGAAGCGGGCAGTTGAAGCCTTGGGGCCGTGCCAACTGCTTGACGAAAAAAAACAGCGAAACAGCGTGACCATTCTGGAGACTTGCCTCGGACTAGAAGGGGATCGCTTCGCGGCGGCCACACTCTGGAACCGGCAATCCGAGGGGCGACCGCGCTATGGGCTCGATCCCAAAGACCCCGGTGTCTGGCGTGCCTATCTCGGCACAAACGGATCGCCGACGCTGGACTGGCAAGGCGAGGTGACAACGACGGATCGGGGACGCGACAACCGGGTCGCTGAGGCGATTGTTGCGCGACTGGGCCAAACACCGATGTCGTTTCGGCCGACAAAATTCCGCGGGCTGAGTCGAACACGAGCGGAGATCGAAGGCGCAGTAGAAGCGGAAGGCAGTCGTACTGCGCCCTATCGCCAGATATGGGTCTGGGATCCTAATCTATCGGAATGGATGTTGGAACGCTGTACCGTGGAGCCGTTCTCCGTCACGGACTGACGTCATGAGTCGGTTTTTCGATTTCCTGTCGAATATGGAGGCGCGTCGCTGGCGCGCCGTGCTGGCGACGGCCCTGCTGCTGGGCGCGATGATCGCCCTGTTCGCTGTGGGCAAAAGCCAACTGGGGCTGGAGGCCGAAGGGCGGCTGGAAGACTGGCTGGCCGGATTCCGCCAAGGGCCTTGGGGCCTGGTCGCCGCCATCGTGGTGTTCACGGTCTCGGCTTTCTTTGGGGCGCCGCAGTTCATCCTGATCGCCGCCTGTGTCGTGGCGTTCGGGCCGTGGTTCGGCTTCCTCTACAGCTGGATCGCGACGGTCGTGTCGGCGGGCGTGACCTACTGGCTGGGACGCGGACCCACGGCGCGGTTGCTTGCGCGGCACGGCGGCAAGACGGTCGGACGGCTGACGCGGTTCGTCGGCAAGAACGCCTTCTACGCCAGCTTCATGATCCGCAATGTGCCATCTGCGCCGTTCATCGTCGTCAACATGGCGTTCGGGGCGGCGAGGGCGTCTTTCCCGGGCTTTTTGGCAGGATGCGCGCTGGGCGTATTGCCGAAGACCGCTCTGGTCGCCTTCTTCGGCGGATCCTTCATGACGGCGGTCAGCGGTGACGGCATCTGGACCTCGGCCATACTGGCTGGCGTGGCGCTGGCCTGGCTGGCGCTGATGCTGGTGGTGCGTGAACTGGTCAAGCGGCGCGAGATCGCGCGCGGCGACTGAGGGAATTTGCTTAGCCTGCTATTTAGAGTCTCTTCACCCACAGGTTGCATGATGGCTTGTGGGAGGCATCGCTATGGATGTCGAGGTTCTAAAAACGCAGCACGGGCGGATCATACGATTGGCCAGCGCCTTGGGCGGGACCGCCGCCGTTCTGAAGACGTCGGATGATGCGACACGCGCCCGCGAGTTGATGAGCGCGCTGAACGTCGCCCTTACCGAGCATCTGGCGATCGAGGACGGTGAACTTTATCCCATCTTGATGCAGTCCGACGATGTGTCGGTTCGCGACCTTGCGCAGCACTATGTCGAGGACATGGGGGCGCTCAGCGGGGTTTGGGCGCACTATTTCATGGAATGGACGCAGGCCCGGATTCTAGCGGAGCGTGACCGGTTCGCCGGTGTGACCAAGGGGTTGATCGGCGCGCTGGCGCACAGGGTCGCGCGCGAGGAAGACACGCTGTATCCGACGATGCTGGCCGCCACGAATTTCGACGTCGGCGCACATGGGCGGAGCAGGGCGGCCTTCTAGTCATGGCGTCCACAGGCGTCGCGCCTCGATAGCCCTCTGCATATGACGACACTGTCATCGGGGCTTGTAATCCCGGTTTCATACGGGCAAACCCGCCGCTAGTAGGCGTGGCGAAGACGATCAGGAACTGTCCGGCGTGGGGATGTCAGGGCAGTTGGGGCGTCGCCAGGTCGACTGAGACATCAAGACGCCCTGCCAGCTAACAACGGTATCGATTCCCATGAGCTTCTCCCTTTTCGGCGCGATCTCCAACGACATCGCGATGGACCTGGGCACCGCCAACACCCTGATCTACATGAAGGGCAAGGGCATCGTCCTGAATGAGCCGTCGGTCGTGGCGCTGAGAAACGTCGGGGGGCGCAAGGTCGTCCACGCCGTGGGCATCGAAGCCAAGCAGATGCTGGGTCGCACGCCGGGCCACATGGAGGCGATCCGCCCCATGCGCGACGGCGTCATCGCCGACTTCGAAGTCGCCGAAGAGATGATCAAGCACTTCATCCGCAAGGTTCATAACCGTAAGGGCTTCGTGAACCCGAAGATCATCGTCTGCGTGCCCTCGGGCGCCACGGCGGTCGAGCGTCGCGCGATCAACGACAGCTGCCTGAACGCCTCGGCGCGCCGCGTGGGCCTGATCGACGAGCCGATGGCCGCCGCTATCGGCGCCGGTCTGCCGATCCACGAGCCGACCGGCTCGATGGTCGTCGACATCGGCGGCGGTACGACCGAAGTCGCCGTCCTGTCGCTGTCGGGCATCGTCTATTCGCGTTCGGTCCGCGTCGGCGGCGACAAGATGGACGACAGCATCATCAGCTACATGCGCCGCAACCATAACCTGCTGATCGGCGAAACGACCGCCGAACGCATCAAGAAGGACATCGGCACCGCCCGCATCCCGGCCGACGGCGAAGGCCTGTCGATCGAGGTCAAGGGCCGCGACCTGATGCAGGGCGTGCCTCGCGAAGTGCGCATCTCTGAGCGTCAGGCGGCGGAAGCCCTGGCCGAGCCGGTCACCCAGATCATCGAGGCCGTGAAGGTCGCGCTGGAAGCCACCCCGCCGGAACTGGCCGCCGACATCGCCGACAAGGGCATCATGCTGACGGGCGGCGGCGCCCTCTTGCGCGGTCTGGACGTCGAGATTCGCGATCACACCGGCCTGCCGGTTTCGGTCGCCGACGATCCGCTGTCGTGCGTGGCCATCGGCTGCGGCCGCGTGCTGGAGCACCCGCGCTGGATGAAGGGCGTGCTCGACTCCGCGCTCTGATCCGCCCGTTGCGGCCGGGTGAAAGCTTGGCTGCAAATCCTTGTCTAGCCTGCGTGATCACGGTTCCATTCCGGCCTTGATTTTGCGATAGGCAGGTTCAGCGGCAGGGGGCGTCCTGCCGATTCCAACCCCTTTGAGTGGAAGGTCGCCCGTGGCGTTTCGCGACGGCCCTTTTGAAAACATCAAGGTGCCGCTGGCGTGGACCGCCGCGGTCGTCGTTGTCGTGGCTGTCATCGGCGCGATCGTCCTGTTGCTTGGCGACCGGACGACGTCCGAGGGCGGCTCGACCATGGGCGCGGCGCGTGGCGGATTCGAAGCGGCGGCCGGGCCTGTCGGCGGGGTCTTCGCCGCGCCGGTGCGTTGGGCTGGGGCCGCGCGCGACTATGTCGGCGGCTATTTCTTCGCCATCGGCGAGAACCGCCGCCTGAAGGCCGAGATCGCCGAACTGCGCGGCTGGCGCGACGAAGCGATCGCACAAAAGAACATCAATGGCCGCTATGAGGCCCTGCTGGGTCTGCGCACCGAGCCGCCGGTGCCCATGGCCACGGGGCGAGCGATTTCGGAATCGCGCGGTCCCTTCTCCAACGCCAAGCTGATCGACGTCGGTTCGGCCAAGGGCGTGCGGATCGGCAACCCGGTCGTGACCGACCATGGACTGGTCGGGCGGATAACCGGCGTGACGGGCGGCGTCAGCCGCGTCGTGCTGCTGACGGATGTGGCGTCGCGCACCCCTGTGATGATCGAGCGCACCGATGCGCGCGCCATGCTGACCGGAGACGGCGGCGACAGCCCGCGTCTGGAGTTCATTCGCGGATCCGGTTCGATCAAGGCGGGTGACCGCATCCTGAGTTCGGGCGACGGCGGCGGTCTGCCGCGTGGGCTGCCGATCGGGGTCGCCGCCAAGGGCGTCGACGGCGCCTGGCGGGTCAAACTGTTCAGCGATCACGGCGCGATCGACTATGTCCGCGTGCTGCTGTTCCAGAGCTTTGGCCAGCTGGTCAGCCCGAACGCCTTGAACGCGCCGCCGCTCGCAGGCCTGACGACGGCGCCGGAGCCGAGCGCGGCCGAGGTCGGGGCTATCCGTGACGCCGCCGCCCGTCGCGCGGCGGCGCAACAGGCCCAGGCCGAACGGGCGCGTGCTGCGGCGGCGACGCCAGCGCCAACGCCTGCGCCCGCCGCTGCGCCGACGGCGGCCCGTCCGGCCGTGACGTCTCCGAGGCCTGCGGCTTCGACCCCGTCGCCTGCACCGGTTGCGCCCAGCCCTGCGCCGGCGCCCGGTCCGGGAGGCGCGGCGTGAGACGGCCCGTCGCGGTTCGCGTTGTCGGACCTCTTCAGTGGATCGTCTATCCGGCCCTGCTCGTCCTCGCCGCGACAGTCGTTCTGGGAACGCCGCTCCAGCTGTTCGGTCTGCATCTGCCCGAGCCGGTCATTCCGATGATCCTGGCCTTCGCCTGGCCATTGATCCGGCCATCGATGCTGGCGCCGGCGGTTCTGTTTCTGATCGGCCTTTTCCTCGATCTGTTCTGGAATACGCCGCTGGGCCTTTGGGCGCTGTGCCTGATGGGCGTCTATGGAACGGTGCTGCTGTCGCGCAATCTGCTGGCGGGGCATGAGGGGCTGATCCGCTTCGGAGCCTATGCCGCCTGTACGCTGGGCGCCTTCTTTCTGGCCTATCTTGTGGTGACCATGCGAGCGACGAACGCGCCGGCGATTCTGCCGCTGGTCGGACAGGTCGCGCCGACGCTGCTGCTGTATCCGATCGCCAACTGGATGCTTGAGCGATTCGACGACGGGGATATTCGGTTCCGATGAGCGGCGAGCCCTCCATCTTCTTTGCCGATGTGAACGAGCGTCAGGGGTCCTTCCTGCGGCGCACCTTCGTGCTGGGCGGGGCGACGGCGCTGGGGATTACCGCGCTGATCGGACGGCTGGGCCAGCTGCAGGTCGTTCAGGCTCAGGAATATGCGACCCTGTCGTCGCAGAACCAGTTCAACTTTCGCATGGTCCCGCCGCCGCGCGGCCTGATCAAGGACCGCAACGGCGTCGTCATCGCCGGCAACCGGCCCAGCTTCCGGGTGCTGGTCGTGCGCGACGAAACCAAGGACCTGGACCAGACTCTGGACCTTCTGGGACGGCTGCTGCCCGACACGCTGGAGCGGCGGCGCGCCATCATCCGCGACGTCAATGCGGCGTCCAAGTTCAACCCGGTGCCGGTCAAGAGCGACCTGACCTGGGAGGAGTTCGCCAAGGTCAATCAATACGCCAACGAACTGCCTGGCGTGATGGTCGATATGAACGAGGCGCGCTACTATCCATTCGGCGGATCGTTCGCCCACGTCATCGGCTATGTGGCCAAGGTGTCGGATCGGGACGTCAAGGCGATCCGCGACAAGGGCGAGCAGCCGCCCGCCCTGTTGTTCAACCCCAGCTTCCGCATCGGCCGCCAAGGTGTAGAAAAGGCTCTGGATACGTCGCTGCGCGGAGAGCCGGGCGGTAATCGGGTCGAGGTCGATGCACGAGGCCGTGTCGTCGCCGAGGATATTGGCGGCTCGCGGCCGGCCGTGCCGGGCAAGGAAGTCGTCCTGACGCTGGACGCCGACGTCCAGAACCGCGCGCTGGAGGTGTTCGGCGATGAGTCGGGCGCCTGCGTGGTCATGGACGTGCGCAACGGCGACATTCTGTGCATGGTCTCGGCGCCGTCGTTCGACCCGAACCTGTTCGTCGGCGGGGTGCCGACCAAGACCTATCGCGCGCTGGCCGACTATGAACGCAAACCGCTGCTGGACAAGACGCTGAACGGCACCTTCCCGCCGGGATCGACCTTCAAGCCGACGACGGCCTTGGCTTTGCTGGAAGCCGGCGTCGATCCCAACATCAGCGTCTTCTGCAGTGGCGCCTATCGCACCGGCAACCGCGTGCAGCGTTGCTGGGGGCGGCATGGCACCCAGAATATGCATGACGCGATCAAGAACTCGTGCGACGTCTATTTCTACGCCATGTGCAACCGCGCGGGCGTGGACAATATCCGCAAGGCTGGGCTGGCGCTGGGCTTCGAGCACGAGTTCGACATCGGCGTCGGCAACCAGCGCAAGGGTCTGTTGCCGTCCACGGAATGGAAGGCGCGAACCTTCCCGCGCGATCCGGTCTGGCATCCCGGAGAGACGACCTCGGTCGCTATTGGCCAAGGCGCGATCACGGTGAACGCCCTGCAGCTGGCGGTCATGACCTCGCGTCTGGCGAACGGGAAGAAGCAGCTTCAGCCGCGCCTGATCAAGTCCATCGGCGGCGTCGAACAGCCCAGCGGGGCCGAGGCGCCGGACCTGCCGTTCGATCCGTCCCACGTCGAATATGTGCGTCAGGGCATGATCGCCGTGGCCAACGATCGATCCGGCACCGCCTATCGCCAGAGCCAGTTGGGCCTGGGCGACATCCAGATGGCCGGCAAGACCGGCACGGCGCAGGTCCGGAACTACGGCTCCGGCTCGCGCAAGAGCAATATCTGGGCGCTGAAGGATCACAACCTGTTCGTGGCCTTCGCGCCGGTGGATGCGCCGCGATATGCGGTCGCCGTCATCGTCGAACACGGGGGCAAGGGCGGGGCGACCGCCGGCGCGCCGCGCGCGCGCGAGGTGATGCGCACCGTGCTGCTCAAGGATCCGGACATGCGCGCCCGCATCGAACGGCCGCTGCCGCCCGAACCGACCGGCGACGCGATCGTCGAGGACGGGGTGGTCGGCGCCGCGCCCGAGCCCGATGTCGTGGCCCCGCCGCAACCGAGCCGCCCTGCGCCGTCTGCGACCAGCGGGCCGCGTCCCTATCTGTCCGAGCCCGGCCGTTGACCGCCTCGGCCCTTTCACGTCCCGGCGAGCGCGAACGCGTCTCGACCAAGCTGGGCCAGATCGACTGGCGGCTGACGGCCTTGCTGTGCGTGGTGTCCGGCACCGGCGCCCTGATGCTGTATTCGGTGGCGGGCGGATCCTGGTCGCCGTGGGCGATGAAACACCTGATCCGGTTTGGCCTGTGTCTGGCGCTGATGCTGATGCTGTCGCTGATCAGCATCCGATATTGGTTCGCCCTGGCCTATCCCATCTATGGGATGGCGCTGTTCATGTTGGCGCTGGTGGAGACGCCGCTGGGTTATACGGCGCTGGGGGCCACGCGATGGCTGGACCTGGGCTTCACCCGGATCCAGCCGTCCGAAATCATGAAGATCGGCGTCGTGCTGGCCCTGGCGCGCTGGTATCACGGCGCCTCGGCCAAGGAGGCGAGTTTCCATTGGAAGCTGATCTTCCCGGTCGGGATCATCGGCCTGCCGTTCCTGCTGGTCGCGCACCAGCCGGACCTGGGATCGGCCATGCTGATCGGCTTGACGGGAGCGGCGATCATGTTCGTCGCCGGGCTGAGCTGGCGGATCATCCTGCCGCTGATCATCGCCGCCGCCGTGCTGGTGCCGCCCTATGTGATGTTCGGCATGCACGACTATCAGCGTCACCGGGTGCTGACCTTCCTGAACCCCGAGGCCGATATGTCGGACAAGGGCTATCAGATCGTCCAGTCCAAGATCGCCATGGGGTCGGGTGGGCCGCTGGGACGCGGGTTCGGCCTGGGCAGCCAGAGCCAGCTGGAGTTCCTGCCCGAACGCCAGACCGACTTCATCTTCGCCGCCTTCGCCGAGGAATTCGGCTTTGTGGGCACCTTCACGCTTCTGGCCTCCTATGCCGCCATCATCCTGATCTCGCTGAGGATCGCCTCGCTGTCGCACAGTCACTTCGGGCGATTGGCGGCGTCGGGGGTGACGGCGACGTTCGCGCTCTATGTGCTGATCAACGGGGCGATGGTGATGGGGCTGGCGCCGGTCGTGGGCGTGCCGATGCCGCTCTTGTCCTATGGCGGCACGGTGATGCTGACCGTCATGATCGGCTTCGGTCTGGTGATGGCGACGCGGGTTCACCGCTATGCCGAACTGCCCAAGGGCCACGGCCTGATCTGACGTGACGTCAGCTAAGTGATCGGCATTCAGGTTTCGCTTTCTAAGGCGGGGATTTCCTGGATAAGGTCATTCCCAACGATGTCTCGCATCGGTTTCAGCCGGTCAGCGACGCACGCCATGGGAGACGAGGAATGACCGATCTGGAGCAATTTCGCGCCGAGACGCGCGCCTGGCTGGAGGCGAACTGCCCGGCCGAATGTCGCGGGCCGATGGCCGACGACGAAATGATCTGGGGCGGGCGAAATCCCACCTTCAAGACCCCGGCGCACAAGCTGTGGCTGGAGCGGATGGGCGCGCGGGGCTGGACGGCGCCGGAATGGCCCAAGGCATACGGCGGAGGCGGCCTCAGCCGCGAGGAGGCCAAGGTGCTGGCCTCCGAACTGCGCCGCATCAAGGCCCAGCCGGCCCTGGCCAGTTTCGGCGTCTGGATGCTGGGCCCGGCGCTGCTGGCCTTTGGGACCGAAGAGCAGAAAAAGCGCTTCCTGCCAGAGATCGTGCGCGGCGAGATCCGCTGGTGCCAAGGCTATTCCGAGCCGGGCGCGGGATCCGATCTGGCGTCCATCCAGACGCGGGCCGAGGATCGGGGCGACCACTGGATCGTCAACGGCCAGAAAATCTGGACCTCCTACGCCGACAAGGCCGACTGGATCTTCTGCCTGGTGCGCACGGACCCCGAGGCGCCCAAACATCTGGGCATCAGCTTCGTGCTGTTCGACATGAAGACGCCGGGCGTGACGACGCGGCCGATCACCCTGATTTCGGGCAAGTCCCCCTTCTGCGAGACCTTCTTCGACGACGTGCGGGTGGAGAAGGAAAACCTGGTCGGGACGCTGAACCGGGGCTGGGACGTGGCCAAATACCTGCTGGCGCACGAGCGGACCATGATCGGCGCGATGGGCGAGGTCGGCGGCGGGCGGCCTGTAGGGCAGGTGGCGATGGACGCCATCGGCGCCGACGAGGCCGGACGACTGGATGAGCCGATGCTGCGCGCCCGGATCGCGGACCTGGAGATCGACGCCGCCGCCTTCCGTCTGGCGATGGAGCGGGTGGGCGATCAGGTGAAGGCCAAACAGGCGCATCCGGCCATCGCCTCCATGCTGAAATACTATGGCTCCGAGCTGAACAAGCGGCGCCATGAGCTGCTGATGGCGGCGGGCGGGGCCGATGCGCTGGAATGGGAGGGCGAGCGGTCGCATGACGGCAAGGCGGCGCGCGACTGGCTGCGGACAAAGGCCAATTCCATTGAGGGCGGCACCAGCGAGGTTCAGCTGAACATCATCGCCAAACACCTGCTGCAACTGCCGGGAGCGTGAGACGATGCCGCTGATCCTGACCGAAGAACAGACAATGTTGCAGGACGCCGCCGACGGCTTCCTGAACGAACAGGCGCCGATCGCCCATCTGAGGAAGCTGCGGGACGAGCGTGACGCCGATGGGGTGTCGCGCGACCTGTGGCGGGCCTTTGGCGAGATGGGTTTCGCCGGCGTCATCATCCCCGAGGCGCTGGGCGGCATGGGGCTGGGCGCCGTCGAGGCCGGGGTGATCGCCGAGAGCCTGGGGCGCACCCTGACGCCGTCGCCCTATCTGGGATCGTCGATCTTGTCGGCCAAGGTGCTGATCGACGGCGGATCGCAGGCGCAGCAGGCCTGGCTGCCCAGGATCGCAGCCGGTGATGCGATCCTGTCGCTGGCGGTGGACGAGGGCGCGAAACACGCGCCGTCGCGGATCACCACGCGGGCCGAACGGGCGGGCAACGGCTTCAAGCTGAACGGGGCCAAGGCCTTTGTGCTGGACGGCCATGTGGCGGACGCCCTGATCGTCGTCGCGACGGCTGAGGAGGGCACGGCGCTGTTCCTGGTCGATCCGGCGACGGCGGGGGTCGCGGTCGAGCGCACGGTGATGGTGGACGCGCACAATGCGGCGCGGATCACGCTGACTGATGTGGCGGTCGACGCCGATGCAGTGATCGGCGCGGTAGGAGGCGGGGACGCGCTGCTGGACGGCGCGCTGAACCTGGGGCGGGCCTGCGCGGCCTCCAGCCTGACCGGCGCCGGGGATCAGGCGTTCAAGACGACGATGGAGTATCTGCGGACCCGCAAACAGTTCGGTAAGCTGATCGGCGAGTTCCAGGCGCTGCAACACCGGGCCGCGCATCTATTCTCGGAACTGGAGCTGGCGCGCGCGGCGACGATCGGCGCCCAAATCGCCATCGACGAGGGGCGCGAGGATGCGCCGCTGGCGGCCTCTATCGCCAAGGCCAAGGCGGGGCGCGTCGCCGAACTGGCGGTGCAGGAGGCGGTCCAGATGCACGGCGGCGTCGGCATGACCGACGCGTTCGACGTGGGCCTGTTCATGAAGCGGGTGCGGGTGCTGAACGAACTGCTGGGCGACGCCGGATTCCACGCCGAACGAGTGGCGCGGGCGCAAGGGTTCTAGGGTCGGGTCTAGACCGCCGTTTCGCTCCACAGGTCCAGATCCGCCTCGCGCCCGATCAGGGCTAGGCCTGCGGCGATGGATTCGAACTCGCCGCCCGTCTCGATCCGTTCGGCGCCGAAGCGGTTCTGGAAAAGCGCCCGCACGGCCGGCACGAAGGAGGTGCCTCCGGTCAGGAAGACACGGTCGATGGCATCGGGCGCCAGGCCGCTGCGGGCCATCGCCTGATCCACCGCGCCCTCGATGGCGGCCAGTTCCGGCGCGATCCAGCGTTCGAAATCGGCGCGGGCGACCGGCTTTTCGATATGGACGCCGCCGGCCTGGAACAGGAAGGTCGCCTGGTCGTCAGCCGAAAGGGCCATCTTCAGCGTCGAGACGGCGCGGTACAGGTCATGGCCGTGGTTGTCGTCCAGCACCTCGATCAGGCGCTCGATCTTTTCCGGTTCCAGCGCAGTGCGGGCCAGCGCCCGGATGTCGCGCATGTCACGCGAGGCGCGCAGCAGGGCCAGCTGATCCCAGCGGGCGAAGGCGGAATAGTACCGTTGCGGGATCGGCAGTTGCTTGCCGACCGAGCTGTACAGACCGCCCTTGCCCAGTTCGGGCGACACCAGCTGGTCGATGATCCGGTAGTCGAAGGCGTCGCCCGCCACGCCTACGCCCGAGCGGGCCAGCGGCGTCGAACGCAGACCGTCGGGCGTATGTTCAAACCGGATGATCGAGAAGTCGCTGGTGCCGCCGCCGAAGTCGGCGACCAGGACCGTGGCGTCCGCCTTCAGCTGGCGTGCGAAATAGAAGGCGGCGCCGACCGGCTCGTGCGCATATCGGATGTCGGTGAAGCCCAGCCGCTGAAACGCCGTCTGATAGCGCGACAAGGCCAGGGTCTCGTCCGGGTTGCCGCCCGCAAAGGTGACGGGACGACCGACGATGACGGCGGGCGGGGTGTTGGCCAGTTCGTCACCCGCATGGTGGCGCAGGCGCAAGAGGAAGGCGGCCAGCAGATCCTCGAAGGCGTAGCGCTTGTTGTCGATCCGGGTCTCGGTGAAGGCGGCGCTGGCGGCGAAGGTCTTGAACGACTGGATGAAGCGGGTCTCCAGCGGGTCCTCGACATAGGCGGCGATGGCCCAGGGCCCGGCCTCGACCACGCGCTCGGGCGGCTGGCCGTCCACGCCCGGATGGGTCTGGAAGCTGAGCGCCGAGCGGAAGGTGGTCGTCTGGCCCTCGACCGCGTCGAAGGTCACGAGATGGGCGAGGCCATCCGCATCGGTCAGGGCCACGACCGTATTGGTCGTGCCGAAATCGATCCCGATCGTCATCGGTTTCGTCGCCGTCATGGCAGGGCTCCAGGCAGGGGAGCCGGGTTCCTAACGGCAGATGGGGCAATAGCAAGGGGTAAGGTAGAAAAGCCAACTTCGAGGCCTTGAACATGGTCAGGGGGCACGAAAAAGCCCCGACAATGATTGGTCGGGGCTGCTTAGGAGCGGTTTGCGCTCTTGGCGTGTGTTGGCGGTTATTACTCCGCTATCCATACATGCCGTTATCGCCATTTATGTCACGACCCAGCCTTTGGATTTCTTCATTGTTCCGACGGTCCTGAGCTTGGCGATCTGCTTCCCGCCTCTGATCCTCTTCACGCTGCGCCTTGGGGCGGGGAATTGCGATAGGAACCGTAAACGCTATGCGGCTAACGGTGGATTGGGCGCTCTGAGTCTGGCCGCTGACCTCAGCTTTCATGAAAGGAATGACCTTGACCCCCGCTGAGCCGCCAGCAGTTCCCCGATCTTCCACGGTGGTGGCTAGGTCGAATGAAACATCGGTCACGACGTTCTTCAGTTCATCTTTCGCCGGTCCTTGAGCACCATATGCTGCGCGTCCGATGAAGCCGCCGCAGTCCGCGTCGTCTTGGGCTGCGATCACAGCTTTCACGATGCTCAGCAGCGTCTCTTTCACATATGCGTCTAACGCTATGCCTTCAGCCATCGGTCGCTCCAATCCTTAGATGATAGCGCGCTCGTTCTGCGGGAAATTCAAGTCGGCCCGGATACTTCATTCAACGATCTACCAATGGTCAGCAAACGAGCCCAAACGGCTTGGGCATGGCTTATGCCACGAGATCAGAGCGACCTTTAATCCGGCGGTATGGGAGGCTGGCGGAAGCGGTGGGATTCGAACCCACGGACGGCTCTCACCGTCGCTGGTTTTCAAGACCAGTGCCTTAAACCACTCGGCCACACTTCCTTGCCGCCGCAGCGGAGGCGGACGCCATAGCAGGCGAACGGGTCATTAACCAAAGCGGAAATGTCTTCGGTCATCCTGTTTTCGTATTTTTTGCGAGGCGGGTCGATGACGTTTGGACAGGGAGTGCGCGGCGCGCTGATCCTGGGGCTGTTTTCGCTGCTGGCCGCCTGTTCTACCGTCGGCGGGGCGGGCGTGCGCGGGACGGTCGCCGGACGCGGCGAGGACCGTCCACCCGTCGTCAAGGACCCTGCGCCGATCGTGTCCGGGACGATGCGGCCCTATCAGGTGCGCGGGCGCTGGTACACGCCCAAGGAGCAGCCGGATTACGAAGAGGTCGGGATGGCGTCCTGGTACGGCGACGCCTTCAACGGCCGGCCGACCTCGACCGGCGAGCGGTTCGACATGCATGCCCTGACGGCGGCGCACAAGACCCTGCCTCTGCCCGGCCTGGTCGAGGTGACGAACCTGGAGAACGGGCGGCGGCTGGTGGTGCGGATCAACGATCGTGGGCCGTTCGTGGACAGCCGGATCATCGACCTGTCGCGCGAGGCGGCGAGCGAACTGGGAATGCTGTCGCAGGGCGTGGGGCGGGTGAGGGTGCGCTACCTCGGGCGGGCGCCGCAGCAGGGCGGGGGCACGCTGTTAAGGGCGTCGGCGCCCGCGCCGCGCGGTTCTGCCCCGGTCAGCGCGCCCGTCGTTACGCCCGTGCCGGTCGCGGTTGCGGAGGTGACGACCTTCTGGGTTCAGGCAGGCAGTTTCTCGGATCAGGTCGAGGCCGGGCGAATCGCCGACAGCCTGAGCGGCTGGGTGCGGGCTGATCGGGGCGCGGGACGGTTCAACGTCGTGGTGGGACCGTGGGACAGCGCCAATGCCGCCGAGGCGGCGCGTCAGTCGGTCGTGGCGCGAGGTTATGCGGGCGCCCTGTTGATATCCGGCAGCTGATCGCGCGGGCGGGCTTGCGCCGGGCGGCGTCGGCGCGTCATGAAGGCGCGTGACCCGTGGACAATTCATAAGCTTCGAAGGCGGCGAGGGCGCCGGCAAATCGACCCAGGTCGGACGGCTGGTCGCGCGGCTGCAGGCGGTGCTGGGCGAGCGCAAGGTCGTACGCACGCGTGAACCGGGCGGCTCCAAGGGCGCGGAGGTGATCCGCAATCTGGTGGTGGCCACGGACGCCGAGCCGTGGTCGGCCATGACCGAGACGCTGCTGATGTACGCCTCGCGCTCGGACCATCTGGAGCGGACCATCCGCCCCGCGCTGGCGGTCGGCGACTGGGTGGTGTGCGATCGGTTCGCCGATTCCAGCCGGGCCTATCAGGGCGCGGGCGGCGGCGTGGCGCAAAGCTTCATCGAACAGATCGACGCGGGCGTGGTCGGGGACGACCAGCCGGATCTGACGCTGGTGTTCGACCTGCCGGTCGAGGTCGGACTGGAGCGGGCGTTCGGGCGCGGCCTGTTCGAGACGCGGTTCGAATCCAAGGGTCTGGAGTTCCATCAGCGGCTACGCGAGGGCTTTCTGAGGATCATCGAGGCCAATCCGCAGCGTTGCGTGCTGATCGACGCGGTCGGATCGCTGGACGAAGTCGAGGCGCGGGTTTGGCAGGCGGTTCAGGACAGGCTGCTGTGAGCGACCACCCGCGCGACCGGTTCGACCTGGTTCCTGATGCGGCGGCGGAGACGGCGTTTCTGGACGCCTGGGAGCGGGGGCGGTTGCACCACGCCTGGCTGCTGTGCGGGGTCGAGGGGACGGGCAAGGCGACGTTCGCCTATCGCGCGGCGCGACGGCTGCTGGGCGCGGCGGCCGATCCGGCGTCCGGGCCGCTGGGCGCCCGGCGCGACGATCCGGTCAGCCGGCTGATCTCGGCCCAGTCGCATCCGGACCTGCTGGTGCTGGAACGCCTGGTCGAGGGGGGCAAGACCAAGAAGTCGATCTCGGTCGATCAGTCGCGCGAACTGCCGGAGTTCTTTTCGAAGAGCCCGTCGCAAGCCCAGTTTCGGGTGGCGATCATCGATGCGGCGGATGACTTGAATCTGAATGCCGCCAACGCCTTGCTGAAGGTTCTTGAGGAGCCGCCTGAGCGCGGCGTGCTATTTCTGGTGACCCATGCGCCGGGACGGTTGCTGGCGACGATTCGGTCGCGGTGTCGGCGGCTGAGCTTTCCGATCTGGACGCCGGATCGGCTGGAGACCCTGGTGCGCAACCGGACGGGCGCGGAGCGCGAAGACGCAGAACACGCGGCGATGATGGCAGGCGGATCGCCGGGCGCGGCCCTGGCCCTGGCGTCCGGCGCGACGTTCGAGATGGACCAGCTGGCGCGGCGCTGGGTCGAGGGCGATGTGGACCGGACCGAAGCCCTGGCCATCGCCGACCGGTTCCGCGGCGCCGAGGGACAGGAGCGTTTCGAGATCCTGATGGATCGGTTGATCGCGGCGGTGCGGATGCGCGCCTTGCAGAGCGTGCCGGGCGCAGGCCATCGATGGGCCGAACTATGGGAGCGGTTGCAGCCGTTGCCGGAACGGGCGGCGGGACTGAACCTGGACAAGGCCGATGTGCTGGCCGGAGCGCTGGCGGATTTGAAACGGGTGCTGATCCAGCAGGAGCGGATGGGCTGATGCTGATCGACAGTCATGTGAACCTGCACGCGCCGCAGTTCGACGAGGACCGGGACGCCGTAATCGCGCGTGCGCGCGAGGCAGGCGTCGGGCTGATGATCGAGATTTCGGACAAGCTGACAACCTTCGAGGCGACGCACGGCATCGCCATGGCCAATGACGACATCTGGTGCACGGTCGGGGTCCATCCGCACGAGGCCAAGGATGCTGTGGACCTGACGGCGGCGACCCTGATCAACTTGGCCCAGCGGCCCAAGGTGGCCGGGATCGGCGAATGCGGTCTGGATTTCCACTATGACTTCAGCCCGCGCGAGGTGCAGGCGGCGGTGTTCCGGCAGCATGTGGCGGCGGCGCGCGAAACCGGTCTGCCGCTGGTGATCCATACGCGTGAGGCGGACGACGTAATGGCGTCGATCCTGCGCGAGGAATATGCCGCCGGGCCGTTCAAGATGTTGATGCACTGCTATACGAGTGGCGCGAAACTGGCGAAAATTGCTGCCGAAATGGGCGCCTGGTTTTCGGTTTCCGGCATCGCGACCTTCAAGGCGGCCGAGGACGTGCGGGCGGTGATCCGCGATATGCCGGGCGACCGGATCATCGTCGAGACGGACTGCCCCTATCTGGCGCCCATTCCGCATCGTGGACGGCGCAACGAGCCGGCCTACATCGGTCATGTGCTGGACAAGCTGGCCCAGATCCGCGGCTGGAGCGCCGAGGAAGCGGAACGGATCACGACCGAGGCCTTCTTCGGCCTCTTTGACCGGATACCCAGGCCCGCATGAGTTTCGAAGTCGTCATTCTGGGCAGCGGGTCGTCGGGCGGGGTGCCGCGCGGGGACGGCGACTGGGGCGCCTGCGACCCGACCGAGCCGAAGAACCGGCGCACCCGCTGTTCGATGCTGGCGAGAAAGACTGGCGCCGAGGGTGTGACCAACGTCCTGATCGACACCTCGCCGGACCTGCGCGAACAGATGCTGGCCAGCGGCACGAAGCATGTGGATGCGGTCCTCTACACCCACGATCATGCGGACCAGACCCACGGCATCGACGATCTGCGCACCTTCGCCGCGCGGGCGAGAAAGCGCATTCCGGCGTGGATGGATGCGGCGACGCATGGCTCGCTGACGCATCGGTTCGACTACATCTTCGAGAGCAAGTTCGGTTATCCGCCGCTGCTGGACGGACGGATCATTCCGCCGCATGACACGGCCTGGTCGGTCGAGGGCGCGGGTGGGGCGATCCCGGTCACGACCTTTGATCAGGCGCACGGGCCGATCCGCTCGGTCGGCTATCGATTGGGCGACGTCGCCTATTCCAGCGATGTGTCCGATCTGGACGAGGCGGCCCTGGCGGCGGTGGCCGGGTGCAAGCTCTGGATCGTCGATGCGCTGCGTTATGCGCCGCATCCGACCCATGCCCATCTGGACCAGACCCTGGCGTGGATCGCCGCTGCCGATGTCGAGCGCGCGGTGCTGACGAATCTGCACATCGACATGGATTACAAGGCGTTGTCGGCGCTTGTTCCCGAAAACGTCGAGGTCGGATTCGATGGCTGGAGCCGAGTGATCGGCTAGCTCGCGCCGGCCTTGTGATTTTTCCAGTCGAATAGCTCTTCCAGCACCTGCACCGCCTGGCCGCGTTCCGACATCAGATCGGGATCGCGGTTCATGATCAGCCGCGCATCATCGGCGGCGGCCAGCATCAGGCTGCGGTGGCGGATCGGGTCGGCGAAGCGGTAGGCGGGAAAACCGCTCTGTTTCAGGCCCAGCGGATCGCCGCCGCCGCGCAGGCGGAAGTCTTCCTCTGCGATCTCGAATCCGTCCTCGGTGCGACGCAGGGTTTCGAGCCGCTCTTTCGCCGTCTCGCCCAAGGCGCCATCCTGACCGCCGTACAGCAGGATGCAGGAACTGGCCTTGGCGCCGCGACCGACGCGGCCGCGCAACTGGTGCAACTGGGCCAGACCGAAGCGGTCGGCGTGTTCGATGACCATGATCGAGGCGTTGGGCACGTCCACGCCGACTTCGACCACCGTGGTGGCGACCAGAACCGGCAGGTGGCCGTCGGCGAAGTCGGCCATGACGGCCTCGCGCTCGACGCCCGGCATCTGGCCGTGGGCCAGGCCTACCTCCACGCCCAACAGGCGTCCCAGATCGTCGGCGCGATCGACGGCGGCCGCCAGGTCGATCGCTTCGGATTCCTCAACGAGAGGGCAAATCCAATAGGCCTGGGCGCCGCTTTCGACGGCGGTTTTCAGTCGGGCGGCGACCTCGCCGATGCGGGCCAAGGGCAGGACGGCGGTCGTGACGGGGGTGCGGCCGGGCGGCTTTTCCATCAGACGACTGACCTCCAGCTCGCCGTACTGCGTCAGCTCAAGCGTGCGGGGGATGGGGGTGGCCGACATGGTCAGCAGATGAACGGCGCCCAGGCGCGGGTCGCCCTTGGCCTGCAGCCGCTGACGTTCGTTCACGCCGAACCGGTGCTGTTCGTCGATGACGGCCAGGGTCAGTCGGTCGAAGCGAACGGCGTCCTGGAACAGGGCATGGGTGCCGATGGCGACCTGGGCGTGACCCGAGGCCAGGGCAGCCAGTTTCTCGCGCCGTTGAGCCGGGGTGTCGCGGCCGGTGAGCAGGATGGCGGCGACGCCGGCCGCGTCCAGCATGGGGCCGAGTTTTTCGTAATGCTGGCGCGCCAGGATTTCGGTCGGGGCCATGAGCGCGGACTGGAAGCCGCTCGAAGCGGCGTCGGCCAGAGCGAGCGCGGCGACGGCGGTCTTGCCCGAGCCGACATCGCCTTGCAGCAATCGGCCCATCTGCTGGCCCGATGCCAGATCACGACGGATTTCGGCGACGGCCTGGACTTGGGCGTTGGTCAGGGTGAAGGGAAGGGCCTGGAGCAGGTGTTCGGAGGCTGCTCCAACTGCGATGACGGGGGCGGGCTTGATCTCGCGGGCGCGGCGACGACGGGCCAGAGCCAGCTGATGAGCCAGGAACTCGTCATAGGCCAGGCGCTGGCGGACCGGGGCGTCGGGCGACAGGTCGATCTCGCATGTGGGGGCATGCAGCGCGTCCAGAGCGGCGCGCCAACCCAGCCAGTTCTGCTTCTTCAGCCAGGCGGGGTCCTGCCATTCCGGCAGGTCGGGCGCGGCGGGCAGGGCGGCCTGGACCAGTTTACGCATCTGGCGCGAGCTGAGGCCCTGCGTCGCCGGATACACAGGCTCGGACGCCGGAATGTCGGCGGCTTTTTCGAGTGTCACGATGTCCGGGTGGATGATCTGGACCTCGCCATTGAAGCGCTCGACCTTGCCCGCGACCAACCGCGTCTCGCCGCGCGGCAACAGCCGGTCGATGTGCTGGGGCGAGCCGCCAAACCAGACCAGATGCACGAAGCCGGTGGGATCGCTGGCCCGGACCTTTAGCGGCGCGCCAGGACGGCTGGGGGTGAAGAGGCGGTCGATGGTCACGGTGAAGACGCCCACCTCGCCGTCGACGGCGGTGGCGGCCTCGGCAGGGCGACGGACGATGACGCCGGACGGGCTCAGGAACAGCAGATCGCGGACCAGCGGGCCCGCCACCTTTTGCACCAGGGGCAGGACGCGAGGGCCCACGCCCTTGAGGGTCGAGACCTCGGCGAACAGGGGAAAGAGAATCTGCGGACGCATCGCCGTGAACATAGCGTGACCATGACGGGTGGCGAAGTGCGTTCAGGAACGCTATCTGCGCTTCTCACATTCCTGATGCGCTATTGCTCTCCGCGCGGCGGATCGCGGCTTGAGCGCATCGGCATTTTCAACGGGCAAGGATTCTTGTGGCCGAAATCGACGCGCGTCCTGAAGGCGAAATGACCTCTGAGCAGATGACGCCTGAGCGCAGGCAGCGGTTGGGCCGCATACAGTTCCGCGCCTGGCGGCGGGGCTTTCGCGAGGCCGATATGGTGCTGGGGCCGTTTTCCGATCAGGTCGCGCCGACCCTGACCGATGTGGAACTGGACCAATTCGAGCGGCTGATCGACGAGGAAGACCAGTGGCTTTACGGTTGGATCATCGAGCGTGATCCAACACCGCCCGAGTTCGAGACGCCGGTGATGGCCAAGTTGCGCGCCTTCATGCGCGCCCACGTCGCGGCCGAAGTCGGCAAGGGGATCGGCTGATGGACGCCAAGGTCGAATACCGAACTGACGCCGACCTGGGCGGCGCGCCCGAGGGGCTGGACGCGCTGATCGTCGCCGAACGGATCAAGGCCGGTGGCGGCGTCGGCCTGTTCGTCGCACGCGACTTTCAGAGGTCGGGCAGCTTCGTTCAAGCGTTTCAGTTCTTCTCGAAAGACATTGAAGTCCTGGATTATCCGGCGTGGGACTGTCTGCCCTATGACCGTCTGAGCCCGACGGCGGGAATAGCGGCGCAGCGCATGGCGACGCTGACGCGACTGGCGATGCGCAAGCCCGGCGATGCGCCGGTTCTGGTCGTGACGACGGTGTCGGCGGCCATGCAGCGCACCCCGCCCAAGTCGGTCACGACACAGGCCGGGTTCGAAACCAAGGTCGGGCGCGATCTCGATATCCAGGCGCTGGAGCGCTATTTCGCCGCCAACGGCTATGTCCGGGCCTCGACCGTGTCGGAGCGCGGCGAGTTCGCGGTGCGCGGCGGGGTCGTCGATGTCTATCCGCCCGGCTTCGAGGAACCGGTCCGGCTCGACATGTTCGGCTCCGAGCTGGAATCGATCCGCACCTTCGATCCCGAGACGCAGCGGTCGACCGGCCAGATGACGTCCGTGTCCCTGTCGCCCGTTTCGGAGGCGCTGCTGGATGCCGCGGCCATTTCCCGGTTCCGCACCGGCTATCTGAACCTGTTCGGCGCGCCGGGCGACGACCCGCTGTATGCGACGATCAGCGAGGGCGCGCGGCGTCAGGGCATGGAGCAGTGGTTGCCGCTGTTTTATGAGACTCTGGACAGCCTGTTCGACTATCTGCCGGACGACGCGGCGATCTTCCTCGACAATCAGGTCGAGACGGCCCGCGCCGAGCGATGGGATCTGGTCGCGGACGCCTATGACGCGCGCGCCGAGGCGGCCAAGGCCAAAGGACAGGCCAGCGCCAATCGCGCCTTGCCGCCAAAGCGGCTCTATCTGGACGCCGGAGACTGGAACCAGGCGCTGGCGGGGCGCGCCGTGCGTCGGTTCGCGCCCTTCTCCACGGCTGGCGAGGATGCCGGCGGACGTTTGGGCCGAACCTTCGCCGCCGAACGTTCGCAGGACAGTGTCAATCTGTTCGAGGCGGTGGCGGCCCATGCGGCGGCGCTGAAGGCCGAGGGCAAGCGGGTGCTGTTCGCCTCCTGGACCGAAGGGTCGTCGGAGCGGCTGGCGACCATGCTGGCCGATCATGGGCTGGATCACATCGTCGCCGTGCGCGACTGGGCCGACGTGCAGGCGGCGCCGAAAGACCTCTATCTGCGCGGCGTCCTGCCGGTCGAGCATGGCTTTGTCACCGACGCCGTGGCGGTCATTTCCGAGACCGACATCCTGGGCGACCGTCTGGCGCGACCGCGCAAGAAGCGCCGCGCCTTGAACTTCCTGGCGGAGGCGTCGGCCCTGACGACGGGCGATCTGGTGGTTCACCTGGATCACGGCATCGGCCGGTATGAAGGGCTGAAGACGCTGGAGATCCAGCAGGCCCCGCACGACTGTCTGGAGCTGTTCTACGCCGGTGAGAGCAAACTTTATTTGCCGGTTGAAAACATTGACCTTCTGACCCGATACGGTTCGGATTCTGAAGGCGTTCAACTGGACAAGTTAGGCGGCGCAGGCTGGCAGGCGAGAAAGGCCAAGGCCAAGGAACGTCTGCGCGCCATGGCCGAGGGGCTGATCGCTCTGGCCGCCAAACGGGCGCTGCGCGAGACCGATGCGGTCACGCCGCCGCCGGGTCTGTTCGCCGAGTTCTGCGCGCGCTTCCCCTATGAGGAAACCGACGATCAGCTGAACGCCATCGGCGATGTGCTGGAGGATCTGGGCAAGGGCACGCCGATGGATCGCCTGATCTGCGGCGACGTCGGCTTCGGCAAGACCGAGGTGGCGCTGCGGGCCGCCTTCGTCGTCGCCATGACGGGGCAGCAGGTGGCGATCGTCGCGCCGACGACCCTGCTGGCGCGCCAGCACTACAAGACCTTCAGCGAACGCTTTGCGGGCTGGCCGGTGAAGGTGCGTCAGTTGTCGCGGATGGTGGGCGCCAAGGAGGCGTCGGAGACGCGCGCCGGGCTGAAGGACGGCTCAGTGGAGATCGTCGTCGGCACCCACGCGGTGCTCAGCGAACAGGTCGGCTTCCGCGATCTGGGCCTGGTCATCGTCGATGAGGAGCAGCACTTCGGCGTCAAGCACAAGGAGAAGCTGAAGACCCTGCGCGCCGACGTGCATCTGTTGACCCTGACCGCCACGCCGATCCCGCGCACGCTTCAGATGGCGCTGTCGGGCATCCGCGAGATGTCGATCATCGCCACCCCGCCGGTCGATCGCCTGGCGGTGCGGACCTATGTCACGCCGTGGGATCCGGTCCTGGTGCGCGAGGCTTTGCTGCGTGAGAAATATCGCGGGGGTCAGGCCTACTATGTCGCGCCGCGCCTGAAGGACCTGCCCGCCATCGAGAAATTCCTGCGCGAACAGGTGCCGGAGGTGAAGTTCGTGGTCGGCCACGGCCAGATGAGCGCGACCCAGCTGGAAGAGGTGATGAGCGCCTTCTACGACGGGGAGTATGACGTCCTGGTCTCCACCACCATCGTCGAGAGCGGGCTGGATATTCCGACGGCGAATACGCTGATCGTGCACCGCGCCGACATGTTCGGCTTGGCGCAACTGTATCAGATCCGGGGTCGGGTCGGGCGGTCCAAGGCCCGGGCCTTCGCCTATCTGACCACCGATGCGGTCAAGCCGATGACCCTGTCGGCCGAGCGGCGATTGCAGGTTCTGCAGTCGCTCGACAATCTGGGCGCCGGCTTCCAGCTGGCCAGCCACGATCTGGACCAGCGCGGCGGCGGCAACTTGCTGGGCGACGAACAGTCGGGGCATATCCGCGAGGTGGGCGTCGAATTGTATCAGCAGATGCTGGAAGACGCCGTGGCGGAGCTCCGCGAGAAGGGCGAGGGACAGGCGGTGGATCGCGGTTGGTCGCCGTCGATCAATGTCGGCGCTTCTGTCCTGATTCCAGAAGATTACGTGCCGGACCTGAACGTGCGTCTGAGCCTGTATCGTCGTCTTTCCGACGCCGAGCAGGCCGAGGATCGCGAAGCCCTGGCCGCCGAACTGATCGATCGTTTCGGGCCGCTGCCGGATGAGGCGCAGCAGTTGCTGAAGATCGTCGGCATCAAGTCGAACTGCCGCAAGGCCTGCATCGAGAAGATCGACATCGGGCCGCGCGGCGCGGTGCTGACGTTACGCGACAACAGCTTCCCCAATCCGGCGGGACTGGTCGGACTGATCCAGAAGAACCACGCCTTCTGGAAGATTCGTCCGGATCAGAAGATCGTCGTGTCAGGCGATTGGCCGACGGCGGAAGAGCGCCTGAAGGTGGCCGAGCGGATCACCGCCGATCTGGCGCGGGTGGCGGGGGCGTAAAGCCCTCAGCGCGTCTTTTCGAACAGGTCGGCCGAGGCGCGCTCAAGCAGGGCGGCGGCGCTTTCGTCGGGGCGCATCTCGGCGGCGCCGACGTCAAACTCGGCGACGAAGGGCGACCGGTCCGGACCCGCGTCGAAGGCGGTGCAGCCGATCACGGCGGCGATTCGCTCTGCGGCCAGACGCGCCGGTTCCGCGTGGGTCGCGGGCAGGGCCAGGGCGAAGACCTCCTTGGCCAGACGGGCAGGGGTGTCCTCGACGCGGACCAGGCGCGAAACCATGGCCCCGATCTGCGGCATGGCGCGATCCAGCCAACCACCCTGACGCGCCCAGGTGACGGATTCGGTTTCGCGCACTCTCAGAACGCAGACGGAAAGCGGGCGCTTGCGCGCGCGCGAGGCCTCGGCGACACGGCCCAGGTGGCTGGCGAACAGTTCGGGCGTGAAAAGGCCCGTTTCCGGGTCCATCACGTCCAGGCTGCGCACCGAGTCCAGCGTCTTGCGAATGCCCAGGTGGATGCGGTGCGCGCCGGCCAGGGACAGGATTCGCTCGGCCGTTTCGCCCTCGGGCGTGTCGGCGGACGCGACGTCGGCGAAGCCGCGGTTGAACAGCTCAGCCAGGCTGATCTCGTTCCTGCCGCGCAGATAGAGCATCAGCGGGATGTGATAGAGGCGCGTGTTGCGCTTCATGCCCGCCGCGATCGACAGGGCCGGCGCATGGTCTTCGGCGCCCCACAGAACGGCGGCGTCGAACGGGCTTTCGTGCAGATAGTCGAAGGCGGTGTAGGGCGTCGGCGCCGCCACCACCTCGACTCCGGCTGCGGTCAGGGCGTTCGACAGGGCGAGAAAGCGCCGGTCGGCTACGCCGGCGGCCAGCACGCGCAAGGGACCATCGTCGTCAGTCCTTTTGTCCAGACCCACCCCGCGCGTGGCGAAGGTGGTGACGCGCAGCCGATATTCTTCCTCGGCGATGGCGGCCCGGCCCAGCTGCTCCAGACGCAAGGCGGCCTGGGCCGGATGCGGCGGCGTGGACATGGTCAGATCCGCACCCTTCACCGAATCGGGGCGGGCGCCGATGACCACGATGGGCAGGCGACGCGGCTCGGCGGCGGCGCGAAGGCGACACGCCACATCGGCGTCGAAGGTGTTGATGTCGATGACGGCGGCTTCGAGCGGAAAGTCCTGAAGCGTCATCTCGGCAGAGACGACGTCGCGGGCGGTCACCGTCGTCCAGCCCAGCGCATCCAGACCCGCAGCGAGCGGCCCGATCCGGCCATCGTCAGCCGCCAGGATCAATACGCGCGCGTCGAAAGCCAAGCCGATCGTCTCCAAAGGTCGCCGCGCCAATAGCCGGCGGGAAACGCGCGGACCATAGCGACGAGGGTGTTAAGGATGCAATGTCGTCGGGCCAAAGGGATGCGGCCGGATCGCGAATGATCGTCCTCACGCGGATGAGACTTTCGCCACAGACGAATTCCGCTAGGTTCCGCCGCTTGTGCAACGGTTGTGGGGACCGATTTGAGTGAGCAACTGACACGGTCGGTCCTGAAAGCGCCCGGGTTCTGGGGCGGGCTGGCCGTGCGAGCGTTTACCCGCAGCTGGGGGCGCGACGTCATGCTCTACACGGGCGGCGTGTCCTTCTTCGCCCTGTTGGCTGTGTTTCCAGCGATCGCGATCCTGATCGGCTTCTACAAGCTGGGTCTGTCGATCAGCGAGGTCAGCGCCCAGGCGACCGCGCTATCGGACCTGTTGCCCAAGGCGGCGCAGACCATTTTCCAAGGCGAAATCACGCGTTTGAGCAATGCATCGGCGCGGACGGTTTCCGCTCAGAGCGCCTTCGCCCTGTTCGTCGGCGCCTATGCCGCGCATCGAGGTTTCAAGGCCTTGTTGGCGGGATTGAACCTGATCCATGACGAGACCGAGCCGCACGGCTTCTTCAAGTTCAATCTGCTGGCCTTCTTCGTGGCCATCTTCGCCTTTGCGCTGTTCACTGTCGTGTCGGGCGCGGTCGTGACTGTTCGCATCATGGCGCATGCGTCGTCGTCGGCCGCCGGTCTGTCCGGGCGAAGCGGCATGGCGCCGCTGGACGCCTTCCTGCCCGCCATAGGCTTGGTGATCGGGCTGACGCTGCTTTACCGCTACGCCATGAGCCACAGGGCGCCGGTTGCCTGGCTGCCGGCGACGGCGGGCGGTCTGGTGGCGACCTTGATGTCGGTTGTGTCGTCGTGGCTGTGCGCCATCTATGTCGAGCAGATCGCGCCGCTGGGGGCCACCTATGGATCGGTCGGCGCCGTGGTGGTTCTGCTGATCTGGCTGTCGTGGAACGTCAACGCCATCTTCTACGGCGGCGCCTTTGCTACCGAGATGGAGTTGGCCTCCAAGGCGCGCGCGGTCGTCGATGCGCCGCCGGCCGATGTCGTCAATCTGTCGGAGCGTCGGGCCGGGCGCCGGTCTCGATCGTAACGCGAAGAAGGCCGTCGGCGTTCTCGATCTCGAGCACGCGCCCGCCTTTTTGAGACATCAGAAACGGCACGTCGATCCGGGCCATCGGATCGGTGGCCAGCAGCACGATCCGCGCGCCGGGCGAGGCGGTTTCCATCGCCTTCATCAGCTTCAGGCTGGGAACGGGGCAGCGGTGACCCCTGGCGTCGATCACGATAGGGCCAATCACGCGAGCCGATCCGCCAGCATTTCCAACGCCACACGAACGCTGGCTTGGCGGATCTCGTCGCGGTCGAGGTCGCCGAATCGCTCGACGCGGTGAACGACGCCTTTTGGGCCTGAAGCCGCGAAGTGGACCAGACCCACGGGCTTGTCGACCGACCCGCCGCCCGGTCCCGCCACGCCCGTTACGGATACCGACACCGACCCGCGCGAGCGTGCTAAGGCGCCCTCAGCCATGGCCACTGCGACGGCTTGCGACACGGCGCCGTGGGCGGACAGGATGTCCAGCGACACGCCCAGCATGTCGGCCTTGGCCTCGTTGCTGTAGGTGACGAAGCCGCGATCCAGGACCGCTGACGAACCGGGAATGGCCGTGATCGCAGCGGACACCAGCCCGCCCGTGCAGCTTTCGGCCGTCGCCAGCGTCAGGCCGCGTTCGCTGGCCGTTGCGACAATCTGTTGCGCCAGGTGCGCGATATCTTGGGAAAACATGGTCTTTTCATAGGCCGCGAACCCCGCTCTAACCAGAGCCATGACCGAGGCTATCGATACGTTACGCCCCGCCGCCCCGACATCGGATCGCATCGCGCCGATCCTGTTTGCCCTCGCCATTTTCACATCGGCCTGTCTGGTCTTCGTCGTTCAGCCGATGGCGGCCAAGCTGCTGTTGCCGACGCTGGGCGGATCGCCTTCGGTGTGGAACGCGTCAATGGTGTTCTTCCAGACTGCGCTGCTCGCCGGATATGGCTATGCGCACCTGCTGCAACGTCTGGCGACGATGCGGGCGCAAGTCGGGGTTCACCTGGGTCTGCTTATCGTGGCGGCGTTTTTCCTGCCCTTGCAGATCAGCGGCCTGCTGGGCGATCCCGATCCATCCCAACCGGCGATGTGGCTGCTGGCGACACTGGCAGTGTCGATCGGCGCGCCGTTTGCGGTTCTGTCGGCGACTGCGCCGCTGCTTCAGGCCTGGTATGCGCGTGTGCGGGCCGGGCACGTAGACGGCCAGAACCCCTATGTTCTCTATGCCGCCTCGAATCTGGGCAGCTTCCTGGCCCTGCTGGCCTATCCGGTCGTGATCGAGCCGCTGGCCAGCCTGTCGGATCAGCGTCTGGGCTGGAGCGTCGGTTATGGGCTGTTCGTGGTGATGGTCGTGGGGCTGGGCGTGCAGGCCTGGCGGCGGCGCGAGATCGGGACGGCGGAGCCCGCGCCGCTTGAGGCCAGTCCGCCGATCGCCTGGCGTGAAAAGGGGATGCTGGTTCTGCTGGCCGCCGCGCCATCCAGTCTGATGCTGGGGGTGACGGCGCATCTGACGACCGATGTGGCCTCGGCGCCCTTTCTATGGGTCATACCGCTCGCCCTCTATCTGCTGACGTTCGTCATCGCGTTCCAGACCCGGCCGGCTGTATCGCCAGCCATCGGCCTTGGTCTGCAAGCCGCAGCGGCAGCGGCCTGCGCCGCCCTGATCGCGTTCCGGACAGGCGAATGGCTGCTGGTGTTCACCGTCAATTTGGCGGCCTTCTTCTTTACCGCGCTGATGTGTCACCAGAGACTGGCGGCGCGGCGGCCGGCGCCGGATCGGCTGACCGAATTCTATCTGTTGCTGTCGCTGGGCGGCGTAGTCGGCGGACTGTTCAACGGCCTGATCGCGCCGGCCGTTTTCGACATGGTGTGGGAATATCCGCTGGTGCTGGTGGCGGTCGGATTGCTGCGACCGTGGAGCCGACGCGAGATCAAGCCGTGGGAGATCATCTGCTGCGTCGCCGGCGTGGTCATCGCCCTTTTGGGGCCGCTGTCGATGGAGGCGGTCCGTTATGCGCCGGACATTCGCGCGGCCATCCCCGACGCCGAACTGGTGCGGATCGCGCAAGCCATCCTGGGGATCGCGACCCTGTTCGCCTTCCTGGTGCGCGATCGGGCGGTGATGTTCACGATCGTTTTGGCCGCCATCGTCTGGTCCGGCTATCATCTGGCGCGCGGTTATGACTGGGCCCTGTCGGAGCGCAGCTTCTTTGGCGTGATGCGGGTGGCCAAGATCGAGGATCCGCTGATGGGCGGGCCGGTCCATGTCCTGATGCACGGCACGACCCTGCACGGCGCCCAGGCCCAGGCGCCGTCGAACCGCTGTCAGCCGACGCTCTATTACGCGACCTCGACGCCGCTGGGGCAGGCGATGCTGCAGATGCAGACGAGACGGCTGAACGGCGCGCGCGTCGGCGTGGTGGGGCAGGGCTCGGGCGCCATGGCGGCCTACAAGCGCGCCCAGGACCAGCTGACCTTCTTCGAGATCGATCCGATGGTGGATCGGCTGTCGCGCGACCCCCAATGGTTCAGCTTCATCAACGGCTGCGCCGACGGGCCGGTGCGGACGGTTCTAGGGGATGCGCGCCTGACGATGGATCGTGAGCCGGCAGGATCCTACGACCTGCTGGTCATCGACGCCTTCTCGTCCGACGCCGTGCCGACGCATTTGCTGACGGTGGAGGCGATCCGCGGTTATCTGCGGCTGCTGGCGCCCGACGGCGTCGTGGTGCTGCATCTGTCGAACCGGAACCTGGAGATCACCCTGCCGGCCGAGGCGGCGGCGCAGGCGCTGAAGGTCCCGCATCTGCACCAGGTCTATATCGAGCAGTCGGGACAGGGCGACATGGCCGAGGCCTCCACCGAGGCCCTGCTGATCGGAAAGAGTCCGGCGGCGCTGGAAGGGTTCAGGGACGATGCGCGTTGGCGCAAGCTGTCGCCGACGACGGTGCGTCCGTGGACGGACGACTATGTCAATCTATTCGGATCGCTGGTGCGTCAGATGAAGATGGCGGCGCGCTAGGCGACTGGCGTTTCCACGGTCGCCACCGCCTGGGCGGCCAGACCCTCGCCGCGTCCAGTGAAGCCAAGCCCTTCTGTCGTGGTCGCCTTGACGCTGACGGCGTCGAGCGGAAGCCCCAGCAGCCCGGCGATGCGGTCGCGCATTGCCTGGCGGTGCGGCTTCACCTTGGGGCGTTCGCAGATCAGGGTGACATCGACATTGACGATGCGGCCGCCGCGCGCCGCGACCAGTTCGGCGGCATGGATCAGGAATTCGTCCGAGGCGGCGCCCTTCCATTTCGGATCGGTCGGCGGGAAATGGTCGCCGATGTCGCCCGCCGCGATGGCGCCAAGGATGGCGTCGGTCAGGGCGTGGAGACCGGCGTCGGCGTCGGAGTGACCAATCAGAGTCTGATCGTGCGGCACCTCGATCCCGCACAGCCATACGGACCCGCCCGGTCCCCAGCGATGCACGTCGTAGCCGGAGCCGATGCGGGTCTGATAACGCTGCGCTTGGGGCAGCAGAGCTTCGGCCATGGCGAAATCCTCGGGATAGGTCAGTTTCATCAGACGCGCATCGCCCTGAACCAGGGCCACCGCGCCGCCGTTGCGCTGGACGACGACGGCTTCGTCGGTCGGGACTTCGGCGTCCGACCAGGCGGCATAGGCGGTCTCGATCACGCCCCGGCGAAAGGCTTGAGGCGTCTGGGCGCGCCACAGACCGTCGCGATCAACCACGTCGGTCATGATGTCCGCCTCGCCCCGCCGAAGGCTGTCGGCGACAGGCAGGGCGGGCAGGGCGCCGTCCGAAGTTTCAAGGGCCGACAGCAGACGATCGACGACGGCGCGATCCAGCAGGGGGCGGGCGGCGTCATGGATCAGCACCGGCTGATCCGCTGGACAGGTCAGGGCTGCAAGCCCGGCGCGGACCGAATCGGCGCGGACGGCTCCACCGACGACGGCTTTCCAACGCGGCAAACCGGACATCACCTCCGCCACACGCTCAACGGCGTCAGGCGCGATCACGACGATCAGTTCGTCGGCGCCGGCGTTCAGCAAAGCCTCGGCGGACCAGCGCAGCACGGGCTTTCCACCCAGGTTCCGCCACTGCTTGTCGCCGCCGGCGCGCGCGCCTGAACCGGCCGCGACGATGATGCCCGAGAATGTCATGGCGGCCTTGATAGTGCGCGCGGCGACGGGGCGAAACCATCAAAGCGCCGCGGTCGTGCTTGACGAGGGCGGTCGCGATGCGGCGAAAGACGGAAATGCCCAAGACCTTGCAAATCGGCGATGTGACGGTGCCCGGCCAAGTGCTGATGGCGCCGATGACCGGCGTGACCGACCTGCCGTTCCGCGTGCTGGCCTCCAAGCTGGGCGCCGCCTATGTCGCCACGGAGATGGTGGCGGCTAAGGAACTGGCGCGGGCGCGGCCGGACGTTGTGCGGCGCGCCGCCGTGGGGGCGGGTCTGCCGCTGACCGTCATCCAGCTTGTCGGGCGCGATCCCGAGCAGATGGGCGAGGGGGCGAGGATGGCGGAAAAGGCTGGGGCGGACATCGTGGATCTAAACTTCGGCTGTCCTGCCAAGGAGGTCACGGGCTCGGCCGCCGGTTCGGCCCTGATGCGGACGCCCGATCTGGCGTGTCGGATCATGGAGGCGGCGGTCAAGGCGACTAATCGGCCTGTCACGGTCAAGATGCGGCTGGGCTGGGACGACGAGAGCCGCAACGCCGCCGAACTGGCCCGCCGTGCGGAAGCGATCGGCGTCAAGGCCGTCACGGTGCATGGCCGGACACGAAAGCAGTTCTACACCGGGCAGGCGGATTGGGACGCGGTCGGGACGGTGAAGGCGGCGGTCGGCATTCCCGTCATCGTCAATGGCGACATCATCACCGCCGAGGAAGCGCGCCAGGCCTTGGCGAAGTCGGGGGCGGACGGATTGATGCTGGGACGCGGCGTTTACGGCCGGCCATGGCTAGCGGCGCACCTTGAACGGGCGCTGATCGACGGTGTGGCGCTGGAGGAGCCTGGACCGGAAGAGCGTCTGGCGATCGTGACCGAGCACTTGCGGGCGTCGGCCGACTTCTACGGCCTGCCGCTGGGTTTGAAGATGTTCCGCAAACATCTGGGCTGGTACATCGAACAGGCGCCGTGGCCGGCCGATCCGCAACACCGTCGCGAGGCCAAGGCAAGAATTTGCCGCCTCGACGATCCGATGGCCGTCGAAGCCGCCATGCGCGAACTGTGGCGGCCGGATTTGCCTCAGTTGGATAAGTCTGCTGTTGAAAATGGGCCACAGGTGTTGGAGACTGCTGTGGCATGACGGATACGCCTTCAGCACGCACCGCTTCGCCCGACCTCGCGTCGGACGACGGGTCGTTCTGGGGGTGGGTCGATAGCGAACGGGCGCGGACCGGCTTCGGACTGGCGTTCTTTCTGGCTGTCGCGATCACGGCGGCGGCCATCTGGCTGGTGGCGGTCGCGCCGGGCGCCACATCGGGTTCGGCGCGCGGATCGAGCAGCCAGATCGCCCTGATCGTGCTGGCCGCCAATCTGCTTTTGATTTCCGGCTTGGCCATCATCGTCGGCCGGCGCGTGCTGACCTTGGTGCGCAGCACCGACGAAGCCGGATCGCGCCTTCATCTCAGATTTGTGGCCCTGTTCTCGATGGTGGCCCTGATCCCGTCGGTGCTGATCGCGCTGGTGTTCGGCGTTCTGGTCAATCGGGGCGTGGATCAGTGGTTCAGCCAAAACGTCCAGGCCTCGGTCGAGAACGGGGCAATCGTGGGACGCGCCTACATCCAGGATGTGTCGGCTGCGATGGATGCTGACTTGGTCACGATTTCGGATCAGTTGGGAAGCGCGAGAAGCCTGTTTGCTGATCGCATTCAGTTTAACGACGCCCTAGGCCAAGTTGGAGACATCTTCGGCTATCCCGCCATCTACATTCTGGACGGCAAGGGCGAGGTTCTGGCTCGTGCTGAAAAGACAGGCGCGCCTCCCTATCTTGCGCCGCCCCGCGATGAACTCGCGGCCGCAGCTGAAGGCGGGCAGCCTCCGCAAACCGTCACGCAGCATCCAGACGCCGTCAGGTCGATCATCGCCCTGCCAGCCTATGGCGACGCCTATCTTTATCTGGTGCGCCCGCTGCAGGACGGCCTTGTGGCGCGAATGAACACGTCGGTTCAGTCGATCCAGGCTTACCGAGAGGCTCAGGAGAGCCGCGCTCGGATACAGTCGGCCTTTATTCTCAGCTATCTGGAGACGGCGCTGCTGGTGCTGGTCGGGGCGGTGTGGCTGGGGATGTCGGCGGCCAGCAGCATCTCCGCGCCTATTGGTCGTCTGGTGAAGGCGGCCGGACAGGTCGCGGGCGGCGACTTCACCGCACGGGTCGACAGCGACGGCGCCCCGGCCGAAATCGCCACCCTGTCGGACGCCTTCAACCGCATGACCGGCGACTTGCAGGCTCAGCAGGCCGCGCTGAAGGCCGCGAGCGACGAAGCGCACGATCGGAGTCGATTCATCGAGACGGTGCTGTCGGGCGTCAGCGCCGGGGTCATTGGTCTGGACAAGCGCGGGCGGGTGTCGGCGATCAACGACAGCGCCCTGCAACTGCTTCACATCGAGGATGCCGAGGTTCTGGGCCATGAACTGGCGGCGTTGTCGCCGGAACTCAGCGATCTGGTGCGCCGCGCCGAGGCTCATATCGAGGAAGACATCGACGTCAGCCGGGGCGGGGACACGCGGCGGCTGCGCGTTCGGATCGAGGGTGGTCTAGGCGGCGAGATGGTTTTGACCTTCGACGATATCACCCGCCTGGTGACGGCCCAGCGAAACGCCGCCTGGCGCGACGTGGCCCGTCGCATCGCCCATGAGATCAAGAACCCGCTGACGCCGATCCAGCTGTCGGCCGAGCGGTTGAAGCGAAAATATCGCGCGCGGATCGGCGAGGATGTCGAGATCTTCGACCGCTGTACCGACACCATCATCCGCCAGGTCGGAGACATAGGCCGGATGGTCGATGAGTTCTCGTCCTTCGCCCGCATGCCGGCGCCGCGGTTCGCGCCCGAGGACCCGGCCGAAATGCTGCGCGAGGCAGTGTTCGCTCAGCGGGTCGCCGCGCCGGACATCGTCGTCGATATCACCGAGCCCCTGCCCAAGGCGACAATGCAGGCCGACGGCCGCATGGTGGGGCAGGCGCTGATCAACATCCTCAAGAACGCGGGCGAATCGGTTGCGGCGCAACGGCTTGCGGCGGGCGAAGCTGCGGCGTCGGATCGTGCGGGCGTGATCGCGTCGCTGACAGTCGAAGACGGCGTCGCGACCTTCGTGATTGAAGACGACGGCGTGGGTCTGCCGGCGCGCGACCGCGATCGCCTGACCGAACCCTATGTGACCACGCGCGAGAAGGGCACGGGCCTGGGCCTGGCCATCGTCAAACGCATTTGCGAGGACCACGGCGGCGAGCTGAAGCTGGCCGACGCCCACACCCTGCGCGGCGCACGCGTGTGCATGATCTTCCCCCTGAAACCCCACGGCAAAGGCGGCGAGGGCGCGGAGCGCAAGCTCCAGACCCTGGCCGCCGAATAGCGAGGCAAGATGCGACCAACCGGTTCCGACATTCTAGTCGTCGACGACGAGGCCGACATCCGCGACCTGGTGTCCGGCCTGCTGGAGGACGAGGGCCACGCCGTGCGCGTCGCCGCCAACTCCGACGAGGCCCTGGCCGCGATCCGGGCCAGAAAGCCGTCGTTGGCGATCCTGGACATCTGGATGCAGGGCGGGGGGCTGGACGGGCTGGAGCTGCTGGAGGTCGTCAAGGAACTTGACCCTGACCTGCCGGTCGTGATGATTTCCGGTCACGGCAATATCGAGACGGCGGTGACGGCGCTGAAACGCGGCGCCTATGACTTCATCGAAAAGCCGTTCAAGTCGGATCGGCTGGTCGTCGTGGTCGAACGCGCTATCGAGGCGGCGACGCTGAAGCGCGAGAACCGCCGCCTGCGCGCGGCGACCATGACGCCGTCGGGTCTGATCGGCCGATCGCAGGCCGCGCAGGCCTTGCGCAGCACCATCGCCAAGGTGGCCCAGGCCAACAGCCGGGTCCTGATCGCTGGACCGGCCGGCTCGGGCAAGGAGCTGGTGGCGCGCCAGATCCACGAAGCCAGCCCGCGCGCCCGCGCCGAGTTCGTCGCGATTTCGGCCGCCGGCATGACGCCGGAACGTCTGGACGTCGAACTGTTCGGCGAAGAGGGCCAAGACGGCCGCCCTCGCAAGATCGGCGTGTTCGAACGCGCCCACAACGGCACGCTATATCTGGATGAAATCAGCGACATGCCGCGCGAAAGCCAGAGCCGCATCCTGCGTGTGCTGGTGGATCAGCGGTTCCGGCGTGTCGGCGGCGAGCAGGACGTTCAGGTCGATGTGCGCGTCGTGACCTCGACCTCGCGCGATCTGAAGGCCGAGATCGCAGAGGGACGTTTCCGCGAAGACCTGTTCCACCGTCTGAACGTGGTGCCGATCCGTGTCCCGCCGCTGTCGGAACGGCGCGAGGACATCGCCGAGCTGGTCGAATATTTCGTCGACACGATCAGCGCTTCGCAGGGACTGCCTAAACGCATCGTCGGGGACGACGCGGTGGCGGTGCTGCAGGTTCATCCGTGGCCCGGCAACATCCGCCAGCTGCGCAACAATATCGAGCGTCTGCTGATCCTGGCGACCGGCGATCCGGCCGAGACGATCACCGCCGACATGCTGCCGCAGGAGGTGGCGACGTCTAACGGCGGGACGGCGAACCTGGGCGGCGAGCGCACCATCGCCCTGCCGCTGCGCGAGGCGCGCGAAGTCTTTGAGCGGGAGTATCTGGCGGCGCAGATCATGAGATTCGGCGGCAATATCTCGCGCACCGCCGCCTTCATCGGCATGGAACGATCGGCTCTGCACAGGAAGCTGAAATCGCTAGGCGTGTCGCCCGCGCGCGGCGGAGACGAGGACGAGCCGGCCTGATGTCACGCGTCGCCTATGTGAATGGCGCCTACAGCGCGCATGGCGAGGCCGTGGTCCATATCGAGGATCGCGGTTTCCAGTTCGCAGACGGCGTCTATGAGGTCTGGTCCGTCTTCGACGGGCGGCTGGCCGATTTCGAAGGTCATATGAGCCGCCTGCACCGCAGCCTGAGCGAACTGAAGATCGACATTCCGATGAGCGCCGGCGCCTTGGGCGTCGTTCTGCGCGAGACCGTGCGGCGCAATCGCGTGCGCAACGGCATGGTCTATCTGCAGGTCACACGCGGCACGGCGCCGCGCGATCATGGCTTTCCGGTCGATGTCGCGCCCAGCGTGGTCGTGACGGCCAAATCGATCGATCCGGCGCGAAACCAGCGTCTGGCGCAAAACGGCGCGGCCGGCGTCACCCAACCCGATATTCGTTGGGGGCGTTGCGACATCAAGACCGTCGGTCTCTTGCCGAACGTGCTGGCCAAACAGGCGGCGCGCGAGCGCGGCGCCTATGAGTGCCTGATGTATGACGACATGGGTCTGATCACCGAAGGCGCATCGACCAATGCGTGGATCGTGGATGAGGACGGCAGGCTGAGAACGCGGGACATCCAGGCCAATATCCTGCGGGGCGTCACGCGAGCGGCGGTCCTAGAGCTCGCTGCCGCCGAGGGTGTCGAACTGGAAGAACGCGCCTTCTCGGTCGATGAAGCGAAACGGGCGCGCGAGGTGTTCGTCACAGCCGCCAGCGCCTTCGTCATGCCGCTCGTTTCGCTGGACGGCGTGAAGATCGGCGATGGCAAGCCCGGGCCCGTCGCGACCCGCCTGCGAGAACTCTATCTTGAACAGGCGCGTCGAGGGGCCATTTAGGGCGTTGCCCGAGCGGCCGGGCGGCGGTTAAGGTCGCGGTCGGCTGCATCGGCCCCGCCGCTCCCACGGCGACGAACAACGAAGAACAGGAAAAACCTGCCATGTCGCAAGACAAACGTCAGAACCTTCAGGACACCTTCCTCAACTCCGTCCGCAAGACCAAGACGCCGCTGACTATCTTCCTGGTCAATGGGGTCAAGTTGCAGGGTATCGTGACCTGGTTCGACAACTTCTGTGTCCTGCTGCGCCGCGATGGCCAGTCCCAGCTGGTGTACAAGCACGCCATCTCAACCATCATGCCGTCCGCGCCCGTGCAGCTGTACGAGCCCGACGCCGAAGAAGACTGATTGACCCAAAAACTGATCGACCACACCGTCCCGCTGATCCGGGCTGTCGTCATTCACCCCGACCGACGTTCGGACAGTCCCCGTCTGGCGAGCGAACGGCTGGAGGAGGCGGCGGGCCTTGCCCGTGCGCTGGACCTCGACGTGCGCGCCGAAGAGATCGTGCGGCTGCGCAGCACCACGCCCGCGACCCTGTTCGGCACGGGCAAGGTCGAGGAATTGGCCGCGCTCGTGCGCGCCGCGGACGCCGAAGCCGTCATCATCGACGACGCCCTGACGCCGGTGCAGCAGCGCAATCTGGAAAAGGCGTGGGAGGTGAAGGTCATCGACCGCACCGGCCTGATCCTGGAAATCTTCGGCCGTCGCGCACGGACCAAGGAGGGGCGGCTTCAGGTCGAACTGGCGCGGCTGGATTACGAGCGGTCGAGGCTGGTGCGCACCTGGACCCACCTTGAGCGGCAACGTGGCGGCACCGGTTCGACCGGCGGGCCCGGCGAAACCCAGATCGAACTGGACCGGCGTCTGATCGCCGACCGGATCGTCAGGCTGAAGTCCGAGTTGGAAGAGGTGCGACGCACGCGCGGCCTGCATCGCAAGCAGCGTCAGAAGGCGCCGTTCCCGACGATCGCCCTGGTGGGCTACACCAACGCCGGCAAGTCGACGCTGTTCAACCGGCTGACGGGGTCGGAGGTCTTCGCCAAGGACCTGCTGTTCGCCACCCTGGATACGACCCAACGCACAATCCGGCTGCCGCAAGGGCGACCGGCCATCGTGGCGGACACTGTCGGCTTCATCTCTGACCTGCCTCACGAACTTGTCGAGAGCTTCCGCGCCACGCTGGAGGAGGTCGGCGAGGCCGATCTGATCCTGCACGTCCGCGACATCGCCTCGCCCGACAGCGTCGCCCAGGCCAAGGACGTCGAGGCCGTGCTGAAACAGATCGAGACGCCCGAGGGCAAGACGCGCCGGGTGCTGGAAGTCTGGAATAAGGTCGACCTGCTGGACGACGAAGCGCGCGAGACCGTGCTGGGTCAGGCCGAGCGGTTGGCGAAGGACGGTGAGGCGGTCGCCGTCTCAGCCTGGACGGGCGAGGGGATCGAGCCGTTGCGCCAGATCATCGCCGGCCTGATCGACGACGATCCCGAGACCCGGCTGACGCTGGAGCCGCATCAGGGCGACGCCCTGGCGTGGCTGTACGAACATGGGCGGGTCACGGCGCGCGATGCGGACGAGCTTGGCCGTACTCACGTCACGGTGCGGCTGCATCCTGCGGCGCTGGGGCGATTCGAGCGCCTGTATCCCGACCTGACCGACTGAGTTTTCATGCATCTGATCGAAACCGTCCTGCTTCTGCTGTTGGCCGTGGTGGTGTCGGGTTCGATCGCGCGGATCACGCGCATCGCCCTGCCTCTGGTTCAGATCGGTCTGGGCGCCGCCATCGTGCTGATCACGGGCAAGACGGTCGATCTTGAGCCCGACATCTTCTTTCTGCTGTTCCTGCCGCCGCTGCTGTTTCTGGACGGCTGGCGAATTCCCAAGGAAGACCTGTTTCGCGACCGCGCGGTCATCCTCGAGCTGGCGCTGGGGCTGGTGCTGTTCACCGTCGTCGGTCTGGGCTTCCTGATCTGGTGGATGATACCGGAGATGCCGCTGCCGGTGGCCTTCGCCCTGGCCGCCATCCTGTCGCCGACCGATCCCATCGCGGTTCAGGCCATCGCGGCGCGGGCGCCCATCCCCAAGCGCCTGATGCACATTCTGGAAGGCGAGTCGCTGTTGAACGATGCGACTGGCCTGACCTGCATGCGGATCGCGGTCGCCGCCGCGACGACGGGAGCGTTTTCGATCGGCCATGCGGTTGGGACGTTTGCCTGGCTGGCTCTGGTCGGGGTCGCCGTCGGCGTTCTGGTCACCATGGCCATCAGCTACGCCAAGAGCTTCGTCAGCCGACGCTGGGGCGAGGACGTGGGCGCGCAGATTCTCATCAGCCTGTTGATCCCGTTTGCGGCCTATCTGGTCGCAGAAGAACTGCATGCGTCAGGCATCCTGGCGGCGGTCGCGGCCGGGGTGACGATGAGTTTCACCGAACGCGGCGGTATCGCCGGCCAGTCGATGGCGATGACGCGGATCCGGCGCAGCGTCGTGTGGGACACGGTTCAGTTCGTCGCCAACGGTATCATCTTCGTGATTCTGGGCGAACAGATGCCCTCGATCATGTCGCGCGCGGCCGAAGTGGTGGCGGGCACCAGCCGACCCGAGGTCTGGTGGCTGGCGGTCTATGTGTTCGGCATCGTCGCCACCCTGGCGGCGCTGCGGTTCGTTTGGGTGTGGACATCGCTGAAGCTGACCCTGTTTCGGCGCCGGCATCGGGGGCCGCCGGCCAAGGTCGGTTTGCGGCTGACCATGGTGATGTCTCTGGCAGGTGTCCGCGGCGCGATCACTCTGGCGGGTATCCTGACCCTGCCGTTCGCCTTGGGAGACGGGTCGCCGATGCCGTCGCGGAACCTGGCGATCTTCTTGGCGGCGGGCGTGATCGTGGTGTCGCTGGTGCTGGCGACCTTCGCCTTGCCCCGGTTGCTGAAGAACGTCGAACTGCCGCCGGAGCCGTCGCATGAGCAGGAAGAGGATCGCGGCCGGGTCGCCGCCGCCTCGGCCGCCATCCGCGCCATCGAGGACGCCTCGCACGCCATGGCGGAGGGCAAGTCCAACCCCGACCTCTATTCCGACATCGCCGGGCGGATCATGGAAACCTATCGCCAGCGGATCGAGACCCACACCCGCACCGACGAGGAAGACGCCGCCCTGACGCGCAAGATGGACGACATCGAGCGTCGTCTCTGGCTTGCCGGGCTGGCCGCAGAACGCGAGGAATTGCGCCGATTGATGAGGGCGCGTCAGCTGGACGAGGTGACGGCCAAGAAGCTGTTCCGTGACGTCGATCTACAGGAACTGCGCTACCTCTGACGCTCAGCGATCCATGAAGGCGGAGACGGCTGCGTAGCTGTCGGCGATGTGGTGGGCGCCGCGCGCCGTCAGGCGTTCGGCATGGCCGTCGCGGACATGACCGCCCGCCGTCAGTCCCACGACCGTCATACCGGCCGCGACGCCTGCGGTGACGCCCGCCTCGCTGTCTTCGATGACCAGGACGCGCGCCGGATCGACGCCCATGGCGTCAGCGGCGTGCAGGAAGATGTCGGGGTGGGGCTTGCCGCGCTCGACCACCAGGCCGGTGAAGACCGCGCCGTCGAAATGATCCGTCAGGCCGAACAGGTTCAGGCCGACGCCGATCCAGTCGGGTCCGCTGGACGAGGCAATGCAGCGGGGCTCGCGGCGGGCGGCGACGAAGTCCAGCAGACCGGGCACGGGTTCAAGTTGCTGCGGCGCGCGCTGGCGACAGGTCGCAAACCATGTCGTGTGGAAGTCGTCAGGACAGGCACGACCTAAGGCTGCCTCGACGACCGGTCGATTGTCGCGCCAGCGCTTGCCGGTATAGGCGGCCAAGACGTCGTCAAGCGAGGTCGGCAGGCCGATGGCGGTCAGTTGCTCGGCCATGACGGTGCTGTTCAGCACCTCGCTGTCGGCGACCACGCCGTCGTAGTCGAAGATGATCAGGTCGTAGGTCACGCGGGATTGCTCAGGCTTCAGCCGCAGCCTTTTCCGCGACCTTTGCGGCGTCCCAGAGGCGATCCATCTCTGCTAGGTCCGATTGGTCGGGCGTACGGCCGTCCTTGGCCAGTTCCGCCTCGATGAAGCCGAAGCGACGCACGAACTTGGCGTTGGCGGCGCGCAGGGCGTCTTCGGGCTCGACGTCCAGCTTGCGCGCCAGGTTGGCGACGACGAACAGAAGGTCGCCCAGCTCTTCGCGCGCCTTGGCCTTGTCGCCGGCGGCGATCTCGACGCGCAATTCCTCGACCTCTTCTGCCAGCTTGTCGAAGACCTCGTCGGTGGAGGGCCAGTCGAAGCCCACGCGGCCGGCGCGCTTGGTCAGCTTCGCGGCGCGGGTCAGGGCGGGCAGGCCGACCGGCACATCATCCAGGACGCCGGGCTTTTTGCGGTCCTTGCGCTCGGCGGCCTTGGTGGTTTCCCAGGCGACGGTCTGTTCCTTCGAGGAGCGCTGGGCCTCGTCGCCGAAGACATGGGGGTGGCGACGTTCCAGCTTGTCGGCGATGGCCGTGACCACGTCGTCGAAGGCGAACAGCCCTTGTTCCTCGGCCATGCGGGCATGGAAGACGACCTGGAACAGCAGGTCGCCCAACTCGCCCTTCAGCTCCACCAGATCGTTGCGCTCGATGGCGTCGGCGACCTCATAGGCCTCCTCGATCGTGTAGGGGGCGATGGTGGCGAAGGTCTGCTCCACGTCCCAGGGGCAGCCGCCGTCGGGATCGCGCAACCGCTCCATAACGCCGAGCAAACGGTCGATCGGTCTCAACGGCGGGCTCCGTCGCGAGCTTCCAAGGCGAGGCGGATTTCATCGTGCCGCTTCGGCGTCAGGGGATAGCCCTTCAGCACCCAGGCGGCGGCGGCCAGCAACAGGCCGGGGACCAGAATGAACAGGATCTGGAGCGTCAGCAAGGAAAAATCGCTGTTGCCCGTCGGTCCTGGCACAGCCTTGAAGCCCACGCCCTGCAGGATCAGGTAGGGGATCAGCGCGACCACATGGCCGATCTTGGTCGTCGCGGACAGGATGGAGAACATCAGTCCGGTGCGATCCACGCCGGTCTTCAGCCGCACCTCGTCGCCCGCGTCCGCCATCATGGCGCGCAACAGGAACAGGCCGGCCGCATAGGGCAGGCCGGCGATGAACATGGCGGCCGCCGTCAGCATGAAGTTGCCGCCGGGAACCAGGGTGGCGGCGATATAGAGGGCCGCGAAGATCAGGCTGGCGACCGCCAGGGCCTTGTCCTTGCCGATGCGCGTGGCCAGCCAGGCCCAGATGGGCGCGCCGCACAGACCGGCGATGAAATAGAACAGCATGAACAGGCCGGCCTGGCTGTGGTCGTAGCCCTTGATCTGTCCGAAGAAGAAGAACAGCAGCGAGCCGGTGATGCCGGGTGCTACGCCCAGCAGCAGGTCAGCGATCAGAAGCTTCCGGACCGTCGGCATCTTCAACAGCGCCAGATAGGCGCCGGCGCCGCCGTGCGGCTGGTCGCCCGCGTTGACGGGCTCCGGCACGGCGACCATGGCCAGGCCGATGGTGACGGGCAGGGCGATCAAAATGGCCCAGCCCATGATGCGCACGCCGTCGGCATAGTTACCAATGCCCGTCTGAACTACCACGGTCGGCAGCACCAGGATCAGAATGACGCCGATGATGTTGAACACCTGCCACCAGCCATAGACGCGGCTGCGCTGGTCATACTGCGGGGCAAGCACGGCGGCCCAGCCGAGTTGGCCCAGCGTGCCGATCGAGAAGCCTAGATAAAGGACCAGCAGCCAGCCAAAAAGATAGGCCGGTCCGGCGCCGGGCTGGACCACGACGAACATCATGAAGGCTGACAGCATCAGAATCGGCGTCGAAATGGCCATCCAGGGGCGATAGCGACCGAACCGCGTCTTGGTCTTGTCCATGCCCCAGCCGATGAAGGGGTCGAAGACGATGTCGATCAGGCGCACGGCCATGAAGACCGCCGCTACGACTCCCAGCTCCAGGCCCACATGGGTGGCGTAGAACTCCGGCAGGGTGACGGGCAGGGCGACGCCGAAAGCCGCCAGCGGCAGGCACGGCCCGGAGAAGGCCGCAAGCACGGCGTTGGAACGGCGGGGCGCGGTCGGCGCGGCGGTGGACATGCGTCGGTCCAAAAGGCGCGGCGCGAGTCGGCCGCGCGTCACCATGCCAGCGATCGGTGACGCATGCACTTGTGAGATCGACCGGCTTGGGGCTTCCTGTGGGACATGTGGCGAAGCCTTTTTGCGTTCTTGTCCGTTTGCTTCGTTCTGACGTTCGCCGGCGGCGCGCGGGCGGCCGGGCTCTGCCACACCAACGCCGACGGTTGGCGGGCGCAGGGGCTGGCGAACGCTGAATCGGCCTACGGCATGGAATGGGCGCCGTTCGGGGCCGCGGAGTGGGGGTGGCAGGCCTATCTGCCGCTGATCCAGCGCGAACTGCATACGACGTGCGGACCCGGCACGCCGATCTTCGCGTCGCAACTGGCGGGGTTTCAGCAGACCTATGGCCTGGCGCCGACCGGCCTGTTCGATGCGGCGACATTCCAGGTGTTTCGCGGCCTTTGGCAGGAGCGGCGGCCGTTCGTCATGGCGCGCGTCGGGGGAGCCTGTCTCGAGCCGCCGCCGATCAATCAGCTCGGCTATCTGGTCGCGTCCGAGGAACATGCCGACCGTCTGACACGGCTGTTGCGCCGGGACGTGCTGGACGCCTATCGCCGGCTGGTCGCGGCCGCGCGGGCGGAGGTTCCGGAAGTGGGCGCCGATCCCGAATTGCTGCAGATTTTCTCCGGCTTCCGCGATCCCGAGGCGGACGCGGCGCGCTGTGCGCAGCAGGGCAACTGCGACGGCCTGCGCCGCGCGGTCTGTTCGCCGCATCGAACGGGGACGGCGGTCGATCTGTATGTCGGCCAGGCGCCGGGGCTGGGCGTCGATTCCACCACCCCAGCCAGCCGCGAATATATGGCGCGGTCAGCGACGTATCGATGGCTAGTGGCGAACGCTGGGCGTTTCGGCTTTGTGCCCTATGTCTATGAGCCTTGGCACTGGGAGTATGTGAAGCCTTGGGATCCTTCGTTCGCGCCCTGACCGAAGCTGAGAAATCGCTCGCGCGAGAGGCGTTCGGCGCCGCGATCGATCTGGCGCCTGTCCGACTGATCGGCTGGCCTTTCCGCCGCGCCTTCGTCGCCGGGCGCTGGTTCGGGCGAGACTGGATCGTGTGGCCGCAAGCGCAGCTCGTCGCAGATTTCACGGCGGAGCCTGTGCGAATGCAAGGCGTCCTGATCCATGAACTGACGCACGTCTGGCAGGCCCAGCAGGGCGTCAATCTGCTGTTCGCCAAGCTGAAGGCTGGCGACACCTCCGCCTCCTACGCCTATCGCGTGGAACCGACCTGCCGGTGGGACGCGTTAAACATCGAGCAGCAGGCGATGGTGATGGAGCATCGTTTCCACTGTCGCCGCGGCCGCCCCGCGCCGGGCGACAAGGCCTTTTATGATACCGTCTGTCCCTTCAAGACGTGATTTGATGTCGGGGACTTGCGGAAGGCTCATCAGCGCGCCAAGTTAGCAACGGTCGTTGTTGCGAATGGCGACCCCTGTCATTCAATGGAGCCTCCCCGATGCCGAAAGTCCTCGTCCTCTATCATTCGACCTATGGTCACCTGGAAACCATGGCCGAGGCGGTCGCCGAAGGCGCGCGCGAGGTCGAAGGCGCCGTCGTGGACATCAAGCGCGTGCCGGAAACTGTGCCGGAAGAGCTGGCCAAGGCCTCGCACTATAAGCTGGATCAGAAGGCGCCGATCGCCAAGATCGACGATCTGAAGGACTACGACGCCATCATCATCGGCGCCGGCACCCGCTTCGGTTCGGCCGCGTCGCAGATGCGCGCCTTCTTGGATCAGGCCGGCGGCCTGTGGTTCTCGGGCGCCCTGATCGGCAAGGTGGGCGGGGCCTTCACCGCGACGGCGACACAGCACGGTGGTCAGGAGACGACCTTCCAGGGCCTGCATAACTTCTTCATGCACCACGGCATGCCGGTCGTGGGTCTGCCCTATTCGTTCAAAGGGCAGATGACGCTGGACGCCATCCACGGCGGTTCGCCTTATGGCGCATCGACGATCACGGGCGGCGACGGCTCGCGTCAGCCCAGCGACGTCGAGCTGGACGGCGCCCGGTTCCAGGGCAAGCATATCGCCGAGCTGGCCAAGAAGCTGCACGGCTGATCCGATGCGCCAGCCCGCCGTCTTCTTCGGCCACGGTTCGCCCATGAACGCGCTTGGCGGTCCCTATGGGGCCGCCTGGCGTGCGCTGGGCGAAGCGATCGGCAAGCCCAAGGGTGTGGTGATGATCACCGCCCACTGGGAGACGCGCGGGCTGGGCGTCACCGCGCAGGAGAAGCCCGAGACCATCCATGACTTCGGCAACTTCCCGCGCGAACTTCATGAGATGCAGTATCCGGCGCCCGGGTCGCCCGCCTTGGCGGCGCGGGTGTCGGCGCTGACCGGGGCCGTCCAGACGCGAGCGTGGGGCCTGGATCACGGGACTTGGTCGGTGCTGTGCCATGTGTGGCCCGAGGCGGACGTGCCGGTGGTGCAGCTGTCGTTGAATCGCGAGCTGACGGCGCCCCAGCATTACGACCTGGCGAAGTCGCTGAAACCGTTGCGCGACGAGGGGATCGTCATCGCCGGCTCGGGCGACTTCGTTCACAATCTGCGGACCTGGAAACGCGAGGATGGGGCCGAACCCTACGGCTGGGCGACCGGCTTCAACGAAGCGGTCAAGGCGGCGTTCGAACGGGGCGACCATGAGGCCCTGATCGACTGGGTGGGTTTGGCCGAGGACGCACAACTGAGCGTGCCGACCGACGAACATTTCCTGCCGGTGCTTTATATCGCCGCCCAGCAGGAGCCGGGCGAGGCGGTCAGCTTCTTCAACGACCGCATCGACGGCGGCTCGATCTCGATGACGGGCGTCCGGATCGACTGATCAGGCCGCTTTCTCGGCCTCGACCATCTTCTGGATCGACACGTAGTCTGTCTTGCCGGTGCCCAGGACGGGGACCTCGGCGACCTTGACGATCTTTTTCGGCACGATCAGTTCGGGCGCGCCATTGGTCCGCGCCCATTCAGCCAGGGGAGCGACCTCAGCGTCTGCATGGTCAGTGACGAGCACCAGTTTCTCGCCCTTGCGGCTGTCCGGGATCGACACGACGGCGTGGCGCCGATCCGGCCAGACGGCGCCGGCGATCCCTTCGACGGCGGTCAGCGATACCATCTCGCCGCCGATCTTGGCGAAGCGCTTAGCGCGGCCGCGGATGGTGACATAGCCTTCGTCGGTCACATCGACGATGTCGCCTGTGTCCAGCCAGTCGTCGCCGATCGGATCCCACTGCAGGGGCTCGGCCGAAGTGACATAGCCGCTCATGACATTGGGCCCGCGCAGCATCAGGCGACCGCCTGCGTCGATTCCCTCGACCGGTTCCAGCTTCCAGTCGATGCCAGGCAGCACCTGGCCGACCGTGCCGGGCGTATTGCGGTCGGGATGGTTGACGGCGATGACGGGCGAGGCCTCGGTCGCGCCATAGCCTTCAAGCAGTTCGACGCCGCCGAACTTTGTGTTGAACAGGGTGCGGGTTTCCTCGCGCACCTTCTCCGCGCCGGCGACGACGAACTTCAGCGTCGAGAAGTCGTTCGGTTCGGCGACGCGGCCGTACTGGTTCAGGAAGGTGTCGGTCGCGAACAGGATCGAGGCGTTCACCTGAGGCAGCAGGTCGGTGATCTGTTTGGCGTGCAGCGGCGACGGATACTGGAACGCCTTCAACCCCTGCAGCAGCGGCAGAATGACCCCGCCGGTCAGGCCGAAACAGTGGAAGGTCGGCAGGGGATTGAACATCACCCATTCGGGCAGCAGGTCGATGTGGGCCGCCACCTGACGCGCATTGGCGACGAGGTTTTTCTGACTCAGCACCACGCCCTTGGGCGTGCCGAAGCTGCCGGAGGTGAACAGGACGACGCCCGGCGCGTCGGGGTCCGTTTTCACGCGGAAACGCTTGGGCGTCGCGCCGGCGGCGAGGCCATAGAGCTTGTCGGCCAGGCCGATGGTCTTGCGCACGTCGTCCAGCCAGACGACCTCGGCCACCGTCTTCAATTCGACGATCAGGTCGTCCAGCTTGGCCTGGTCGATGAAGCGTTTGGCGGTCAGCACCTTCTTGACGCCCGAGGCCTTGATCGCGGCTTTCAGATTGGCCTCTCCGGCGGTGAAGTTCAGCATCACCGGCACACGACCGTGGGCGTGCAGACCAAAGAAGGTGACGACGACGCCCATGGACGACGGCAGCAGGATGGCGACCCGCTCGCCCTTGTAGGTCATGTTGGCGATCTTGCGGCCCAGGACGAAGGCGGCGCGGATCAGGCCGGTGTAGGTCAGCGGATGCCGGTCCTGATCCTCAAGGATTTCCTTGTCGCCGAACCGCGACCGCGCATCGATCAGGGCGTCGATCAGGGTCGAGTCGTAAAGCGAGGGATCCAGGGCCTGGCGCAAGCGCGTCTCCTACGGAGGACGCGGGCGGCCCTCTCTGTTGTTCGGGCGACTGTCATTAATGACGCCGCCGCATCTTGAAAAGATGCGTAACGTCGCGTGAGTTCCGATGCGCGATCACGCCTGCGGCAAGTCTGTTACCCGGTGTGCCTTGCCTAAACGGCCTCAAAGTCCGAAATACCGGCCATGGTCACCCTGATCGACACCCTTCAGCGCAAGCCGTCCGAGCTGCGCCACCCCGAAAAGCAGAACCGGCCCGAGTCGGTCGTTCTGAAAAAGCCCGACTGGCTGCGGGTCAAGGCGCCGGGCTCTGGTCAATATAACGCCACCAAGGAGATCGTTCGTTCCAAGGGGCTGGTGACGGTGTGTGAAGAGGCGGCCTGCCCGAACATCGGCGAGTGCTGGAGCCAGAAACACGCCACCCTGATGATCATGGGCGACACCTGCACGCGGGCCTGCGCCTTCTGCAACGTCAAGACGGGCCTGCCCCAGCCGCTGGATCCGGAAGAGCCGGGCAAGGTGGGCCTGGCCGTCCAGCAGATGGGCCTGAACCACGTCGTCATCACCTCGGTCGACCGCGACGATGTGGCCGACGGCGGCGCAGCCCACTTCGCCGAGGTGGTGCGCCAGATCCGCATCCAGGCGCCGGACACCACCATCGAGATCCTGACGCCCGATTTCCTGCGAAAGGACGGGGCGGCGGCCGTAATGATCGACGCCAAGCCCGACGTCTTCAATCACAACCTTGAGACCGTTCCGCGCCTGTATCTGAAGATCCGGCCGGGCGCGCGCTACTTCCACAGCCTGCGCCTGTTGCAGATGGTCAAGGAGCGGGACCCGAACCAGTTCACCAAGTCCGGCATCATGGTCGGCCTGGGCGAGACCAAGGAAGAGGTCATGCAGGTGATGGACGACATGCGGTCCGCCGGCGTCGACTTCATCACCATCGGCCAGTACCTGCAGCCAACGCGCAAACACGCCGCCATCGACCGCTTCGTCACGCCAGAAGAGTTCAAGGCCTATGAGGCGATCGCCCGGGCCAAGGGCTTCCTGATGGTGTCGTCCAGCCCGCTGACGCGTTCGTCGCACCACGCCGGCGACGACTTCGCCCGGCTGAAGGCGGCGCGCGAGGCGCAGCTGCGCCGCTAAATCCCGCATGGCCGTCCACCGCGTCACGCGCATTCTTCCCTATGCGCCCGAACAGCTTGCCGATCTGGTCGCCGACGTGCGCGCCTATCCCGACTTCGTGCCATGGGTGACGTCGATGCGCGTCTGGAACGCGCGCGAGGAAGGCGAGGGCGTCGGCTTGCAGGATGCGGAGGCCAGCGTCGGGTTCTCCTTCCTGAAGGAGCGATTCTCCACCTGGGTCCGGCATGATCGCAATGCGCCCAAGGTCGAGGTCGGCTTGCTGCGCGGCCCTTTCAAGCACTTGAAGAACCGTTGGGAGTTCTTTCCCCATCCGGACGGCACGCGGCTGGAGTTCATGATCGACTTCGCCTTCAAGTCCCGGATGCTGGACATGATGCTGTCGGCGAACTTCGACCGGGCCGTGGAAAAGCTGATCGGCTGTTTCGAGGCCGAGGCGAAGCGGAGATACGGCGGCCGATGAGTTTCGATTTCGACGCGACCGTCGTGGGCGCCGGGGCTGTGGGCCTGGCCTGCGGTCGGGCGCTGTCGAAACGGGGCCTGACGGTGCTGGTGCTAGAGAAGGAAGGCCACATCGGCCAGGGCGTCTCCTCCCGCAATTCCGAGGTCATTCACGGCGGGCTCTATTATCCGACCGGTTCACTGAAGGCCCGCTTCTGCGTCGAGGGACGCCGGGCGCTCTACGACTTCCTGACCAGCCGCAAAATCGATCATTGGAAATGCGGCAAGCTGGTCGTGGCGACGCAAGAGGCCGAGGTCGATCGGATCGAGGCCATCTTCGAACAGGCGACGGCGAACGGCGTCGAGGGGCTGGCGCATCTGACCGGCGCCCAGGCGCGGGCGCTGGAGCCGGAGCTGAACGCCCACGCCGCCATCCTGTCGCCCGAGAGCGGCCTGTTCGACAGCCACGGCTATATGCTGGCCCTGCAGGGCGAGATCGAGGATGCGGGCGGATCGGTCGTGGTCTCGGCGCCGTTCGAGGGCGCAGAGCCTCTGGCGGGCGGCGGCTTCACGATCCGTGTCGGCGGGGAGGGGGCGATGCAGGTCACCAGCCGCCTTTTGGTCACCGCGCCCGGACTGTCGGCCCAGGCGGTGGCGGCGTTGATCGAAGGCTATCCGCCCGGCGACATTCCCGCCGGACATTTCGGCAAGGGGGTCTATTTCCGACTGACGGGAAAGGCGCCGTTCGACCGCCTGATCTATCCGCCGCCCATCCCCGGCGCGTTGGGCACCCACTATCGCAAGGATCTGGGCGGTCAGGCCGTGTTCGGTCCCGATCTGGCCTACGTCGACACCGAGGACTACTCGGTCGATCCCGCCAAGGCGGAGGAGTTCGCCACTTACATCCGCCGCTTTTGGCCGGGATTGCCCGACGGCGCCCTGACACCGGACTACGCCGGCATTCGGCCCAAACTGCATGGGCCGGGCGAGCCGCAACCGGACTTCCAGCTTCATGGCCGCGAGCATCACGGCATTGATGGTTTGATGGCCCTGTTCGGCATCGAAAGCCCGGGCCTGACCAGTTCGCTGGCCATCGGCGAAGCCGTGGCTGACGCCCTGACGGAGGCCGCATGACCGAGCGCGAAAAGATGCTGGCCGGCTTGCCCTATGACCCGGGCGACCCGGATTTGCGTGATGGTCGCGCCCGCGCCGTGGCCCTGACCGTGGCCATCAACGCCGAGCCCGATCGCGACCGGCGCGGCGCCCTGGTCAACGAACTGGTCAATGCGGCCGACGGCAAGGCGATTATCATGCCGGGCTTCTTCTGCGACTACGGCGTCAACATTCATTTGGGCGCGCGGGCCTTTGCGAACGCCAACTGCGTATTCCTGGACTGCGCCGAAATCCGTATCGGCGACAACTTCCAGGCCGGGCCTGGCGTCCAGCTGCTGACGCCGGAGCATCCGTTGGACGCGGTCGCCCGCCGCGGCGAAGAGACGGCGCGGCCGATCGTCATCGGGGACGACGTCTGGATCGGCGGCGGCGCCATCGTTCTGGCGGGCGTCACCATCGGCGATCGTTCGGTGATCGGCGCGGGAACGGTCGTAACGAAGGACGTGCCGTCCGACGTGGTGGTGGTCGGCAATCCAGCAAAGATCGTCCGGCGTCTGACGCCTGCTTAAACGCCTTGAAATCGTCGCGCGGTTCATGCATAAGCCGCGCCTCGCGTGGCGGCTCTTTCGGGCCGCCGCTATTGTTTTCGCGCTAGACGGAGCTCGGCTCTGGGCGGCGCCCGACTTAGAAGATTGAGACGGACATGGCCGTTCCGAAGCGCAAAGTATCTCCCTCGCGTCGCAACATGCGCCGCGCCCACGACGCCCTCACCTCGAACGTCTACGTCGAGGACAAGGACACCGGCGAGCTGAAGCGCCCGCACCACATCGACCTGAAGACCGGCACCTATCGCGGTCGCCAGGTCATCACGCCCAAGGAAGACTAGTCTTTCAGGCGATCCCGACTTCGGTCGGACGACGATTTCGACGGCGCGCGGTGACCCGCGCGCCGTTTTCGTGCGTTCAGTCCGGTGAAGCTTCCACTGGAGACGCCGCATGATGATTCGTTTCACCGCCGTCAGCGCCTGCGCGCTGCTGACCCTCGCCGCCTGCAATCGCGAAGAAGAGCGCGTCTCGGAATCCGCCGCAGCGCCGGTCGCTTCGGCGAGCGAGACGCCCGCAACGCCCGCCGCCAATCCCAATGCTTTGACGGCCGAAGGGCTGGGGCCGGTGCGAATCGGCATGACGCGCGCCGAACTGGTGAAGGTTTGGGGCGAGGACTCCCAACCGAACGCCCTTGGCGGCGCCGAACCCGAAGTCTGTGACCAGTTCCATCCAACCAAGGCGCCCGCAGATGTGCAGGTGATGGTCCAGAATGGCGTGCTGACGCGAATCACCCTGGCGCGCGGTGCGACGACCAAGACCGATCGCGGATTCGGGGTGGGCGATACGGCCATGGCGATCAAGCAAGCCTATGGCGGCGCGGTCTTCGCCCAGCCGCACAAATATCAGGAGGCGCCGGCCGAGGATCTGTTTGTCTGGTCGAAGGGCGGGGCGACGACCTATGTCACCGATCCATCGGCGCGCGGCGTTCGATATGAGATCGGCAGCGACGGCAAGGTGATGATGGTCCATGCGGGCGATCCTTCGATCCAACTGGTCGAAGGCTGTTCCTGAGCCCCGGCGACGACGTCGGCATTGGCGTTTGGCGGGGAGGCGGCTAAACCGTCTGACCTCCCTTGCCCCTTGAGCCAAAGAGCCGAGCCATGACCGACATCGCCGACATCGTCGCCCGCCAGATCCTCGACAGCCGGGGCAATCCGACGGTCGAGGTCGATGTCACGCTGGAAGACGGTTCGTTCGGCCGCGCCGCCGTTCCGTCCGGCGCGTCTACTGGCGCGCACGAAGCGGTCGAGCTGCGTGACGGCGACAAGGACATGTGGGGCGGCAAGGGCGTCCAAAAGGCGGTCGACGCCGTCAACGGCGAAATCTTCGACGCCCTGTCCGGCATGGACGCCGAGCAGCAGCGCCGGATCGACGAGGCGATGATCGAACTGGACGGCACGCCCAACAAGGGCCGTCTGGGCGCCAATGCGATCCTGGGGGTGTCTCTGGCCGTCGCCAAGGCCAGCGCCCTGTCGGCCAACCAGGAGCTGTATCGTTATCTGGGCGGCGTCTCGGCCCGCGTCCTGCCGACCCCGATGATGAACATCATCAACGGCGGCGCCCACGCCGACAATCCGATCGACATCCAGGAGTTCATGATCTTGCCGACGGGCGCCGAGACCTTTTCGGACGCTGTGCGCATGGGCGCCGAAATCTTCCACGCCCTGAAGAAGCAATTGAAGGACGCCGGCCACAACACCAACGTCGGCGACGAGGGCGGCTTTGCGCCCAATCTGGCCTCGGCCGATGAGGCGCTGAGCTTCATTACCAAGGCGGGCCAGGCGGCGGGCTACCTCGCCGGCGAGGACTTCCACCTGGGCCTCGACGTCGCCTCGACCGAGTTCTTCAAGGACGGCAAATACGTCATGGCCGGCGAGGGCAAGACCGTCGATTCCGAAGGCATGGCCGCCTATCTGGTCGATCTGTGCGAACGCTTCCCGATCGTGTCGATCGAGGACGGCATGGCCGAGGATGACTTCGACGGCTGGCGCCTGCTGACCGAGCGTCTGGGCGACCGCGTCCAACTGGTCGGCGACGATCTGTTCGTGACCAATCCGGCGCGTCTGGCCGCCGGTATCGGCGAAGGTCTGGCGAACTCGATCCTGATCAAGGTCAACCAGATCGGCACCCTGTCGGAAACCTTGGACGCCGTCGATATGGCCCACCGCGCGGGCTATACCGCCGTGATGAGCCACCGGTCGGGCGAGACCGAGGACTACACCATCGCCGACCTGGCCGTGGCGACCAACTGCGGGCAGATCAAGACCGGCTCGTTGGCCCGCTCCGACCGGGTGGCGAAGTACAACCAGTTGCTGCGCATTGAGGAAATGCTGGGCGACCAAGGCGTCTATTTCGGCGACGGCATGCTGTTGAAATAAGCATCAGAATTGTCGGCGGAGAATCAGCGTTTTCCGCCGACAATCTTACGGTCAAGCTACATTTCGTTAGGCATTTTCGGGCACGGTTTCTGAACTGTGTTTTCGCGCTCAGAAGGAGCGTCTCAAGTGCCCGAACGGATGAAACCTTACCGCCTGTCCCTCGCCCTGTTGCTGCTTCTGGCCTATCTCGGGGTGCAGGCGCTGACGGGCGAGCGCGGACTGTTGAGCGGATCGTCTCGCGACGCGCTTCTGGGGCAACGCGAGGACCAGCTGGCGCATCTGACCGAGCAGCGCCGCGATCTTGAGACGCGAGTTCGCTATCTGCGCACCGACAGCCTGTCTCGCGATCTTCTGGAAGAGCGCGCGCGCGCCGTGCTCGGCTTCTCGGACCCGCGCGACTATGTGATCCGCGTCTCGGCCCCGGCCGCCCAAGGCTAAGCGACCTTCACCACTTGAACTATTGTTACAGGGCGACCCGCACCCCTTTGCGTTACCGGAAGGAAGGCTGCTAAAGCCCCTTTCCGTAACGATAAGAAGGCGTCGGTTCTCGGCGCCTAGCCGGGAGATACCGGATGGCGAAAGCCCCAGCCAAATCCGCTCAGACGACCACGCCTGACAAACTGCCCAACACGCCGACGGCGTCCAAGGAAGACCTTCTGCGCTTCTATCGCGAGATGGTTCTGATCCGCCGCTTCGAAGAGCGTGCGGGCCAACTCTACGGCATGGGTCTGATCGGCGGCTTCTGCCACCTGTACATCGGCCAGGAAGCCGTGGCTGTCGGCGTTCAGGAGAGCGTCAAACAGGGCCATGACAAGATCATCACCGGATACCGCGACCACGGCCACATGCTGGCCGCCGGCATGGATCCCAAGGAAGTCATGGCCGAACTGACCGGCCGCAGCGGCGGTTCGTCCAAGGGCAAGGGCGGCTCGATGCACATGTTCGACGTGCCGACCGGCTTCTACGGCGGTCACGGCATTGTCGGCGCCCAGGTGGCGCTGGGCACCGGCCTGGCCTTCGCCGGCAAGTATCGCGGCGACGATTCGGTGGCCTTCGTCTATTTCGGCGACGGCGCCTCGAACCAGGGGCAGGTGTACGAGAGCTTCAACATGGCGCAGCTGTGGAAGCTGCCTGCCATCTACATCATCGAGAACAACCAGTACGCCATGGGCACGAGCATCGAGCGCTCGTCCTCCACGACCGAACTGTATCAGCGCGGCGCCAGCTTCGGCATTCCGGGCGAACAGGTCGACGGCATGGATGTGCTGGCCGTGCGCGACGCGACGGCCCGTGCGGTGAAGCGCGCTCGCGAAGGCGGCGGCCCCTTCATCCTTGAAGTTAAGACCTATCGCTACCGCGGTCACTCGATGTCCGACCCGGCCAAATACCGGACCAAGGAAGAGGTCGACGAGGTCAAGAAGACCCGCGACCCGATCGATCACCTGAAGACGCTGCTGTCGGCCGCCAATGCGACCGAGGACGAGCTCAAGGCCATCGACAACGAGATCAAGGCGATCGTCGCCGAAGCTGTTCAATTCGCCCAAGAGAGCCCGGAACCCGATCCGTCCGAGCTCTATACCGACGTCTACGTGGAGGCCTGATCCGTGACCGACATTCTCATGCCGGCGCTGTCCCCCACGATGGAAGAGGGCACGCTGACCAAATGGCATATCAAGGCAGGCGACACCGTGTCGGCCGGCCAGGTAATCGCCGAGATCGAAACCGACAAGGCGACGATGGAAGTCGAGGCCGTGGATGAAGGCGAAGTGCTGGAAATCCTGGTCGCCGAAGGCTCCGAGAACGTGAAGGTCAACACGCCGATCGCGCGTCTGGCCGGCGAAGACGGCGCAGCGACGCCTGCGCCCAAGGCTGAATCCGCAAAGGGCGAAGCTGAAGCGCCTAAGGCGACGACTGAAGGCAAGACCGGCGATCCCGAAAAGGCCCCGGCCCAGACCGCGACACCCAAGGTTGAGCTGCGGGACCCGGAAATCCCTGCCGACGCCAAACTGGTCAAGACGACCGTGCGCGACGCGCTGCGTGACGCGATGGCCGAAGAGATGCGCCGCGATGATCGCGTCTTCCTGATCGGCGAGGAAGTCGCTCAGTATCAGGGCGCCTACAAGGTCAGCCGCGACCTGCTGCAGGAATTCGGCGACCAGCGCGTCGTCGATACCCCGATCACCGAGCACGGCTTTGCCGGCCTGGGCGTCGGCGCGGCCATGTCGGGCCTGAAGCCGATCGTCGAGTTCATGACGTTCAACTTCGCCATGCAGGCGATCGACCACATCATCAACTCGGCCGCCAAGACGCTCTACATGTCTGGCGGTCAGATCCGCGCGCCTATCGTCTTCCGTGGCCCGAACGGCGCTGCTTCGCGCGTCGGCGCCCAGCACAGCCAGGACTACTCGGCCTGGTACGCTCAGGTGCCTGGTCTGAAGGTTATCGCACCCTATGACGCGGCCGACGCCAAGGGCCTGCTGAAAGCCGCCATTCGTGATCCGAATCCGGTCGTCTTCCTCGAACACGAGATGATGTACGGCCTGGAGTTCGACGTGCCGGAGGTCGAGGACTATGTCCTGCCGATCGGCAAGGCCAAGGTCCGTCGCGAAGGCAAGGACGTCACCATCACCGCCCACAGCCGCATGGTCGGCTTCGCTCTGCAGGCTGCCGAGAAGCTGGCGGAGGAGGGTGTCGAGGCCGAGGTGATCGACCTGCGCACCCTGCGTCCGCTGGATCACGAGACCATCGTCGAGAGCGTCAAGAAGACCAACCGCCTGGTCTCGGCCGAAGAGGGCTGGGGTCCGATGGGCGTCGGCGCCGAGGTGGTGGCCCGCGTCATCGAACATGCCTTCGACTATCTGGATGCTCCGCCGCTGCGCGTGCATCAGGAAGACGTGCCGCTGCCCTATGCCGCCAACCTGGAAGTGCTGTCGCTGCCAGGCGTGGACAAGATCATCGCGGCCGTGAAGCAGGTGATGGCATGACCGAGGCATCGGAGTTCATGCTGACGACGCCAGACAGCGTCGCTGCTGACCCCAAGGCCATCGAAGTCCTTCGGATGTGGTGGTCGAAGGACGAGCCGGTGATGTCCGTCAAACCGGCCTTTAACGATCCCATACAGTTCGGTCGGCTTCTGGCCTATGCGGCTCGGCATATGGCGCACGGTTATGCCGTGCGGCATCAACACGATGAAACTGCGGCCTACCACCGCATCCTCGAAGGTCTCAGCGAAGTGGTGAAGGCGAACGACGTCCGCACTGTCGCCGAACCGATTACGCCAACCGGGGGGAACGCCTGATGACCGACATCCTGATGCCGGCCCTGTCTCCGACCATGGAGGAGGGCGTTCTGGCCAAGTGGCACGTCAAGGTCGGAGACGTCGTCTCCGCCGGCGACGTGATCGCCGAGATCGAAACCGACAAGGCCACGATGGAAGTCGAGGCCGTGGACGAGGGCGAAGTCACCGAGATCCTGGTCGCTGAAGGCACGGAAGGCGTGAAGGTCAATACGCCCATCGCTCGCCTGAAGGACGAGGTCGGCGCGGCCTCAGCCAAGCCGGCTGAAAAACCCGCCGCCAAGACCGAAGAAGCGCCGAAGGCCGAGGCCGCCCCGGCGGCTGCCGAGGCGCCCAAAGCAGCTACCACCGCCGCTCCGGCGCCCGCCGCGCCGAAGTCGGACAGCGGAGATCGCATCTTCTCGTCGCCGCTCGCTCGCCGTATCGCCGCCCAGAACGGCGTCGATCTGAAGTCGATCAAGGGCACCGGTCCGCATGGTCGCATCGTCAAGCGCGACGTCGAGGCCGCCGGCAAGGCGTCGGCCCAACCTGCGACCGCATCCGCGTCGCCCGCCGCGACCGCAGCCGAGCCGCGCAAGGCGCAGTCGCTGGCGCAGATGGGCATTCCGGACGGCAGCTACGACCTGATTCCGCTGGACGGCATGAAGAAGGCGGTGGCGCGTCGCATGGTCGACAGCGTCCAGAACGTGCCTCACTTCCCGCTGTTCATCGATTGCGAGATCGACCAGCTGATGGCCGTGCGCGCCAAGGTCAACAAGATGCTGGAGCCGCAAGGGATCAAGGTCTCGGTCAATGACTTCGTCATCAAGGCCGCCGCCCTGGCCCTGAAGATGGTGCCGGAGGCCAACGCCTCCTACACGCCCGAAGGAATCGCCATGCACCATAACGCCGATGTCTCCATGGCGGTGGCGATCGACGGCGGCCTCATCACCCCGATCATCAAGAAGGCCGAAACGAAGGGTCTGGCGCAGATCGCGACCGAGTCCAAGGATCTGGCCAAGCGCGCCCGCGACCGCAAGCTGAAGCCCGAAGAGTTCCAGGGCGGCACCTTCTCGGTGTCCAACCTGGGGATGTTCGGCATCAAGCAGTTCACCTCGATCATCAATGAGCCCCAGGGCTGCATCATGAGCGTGGGCGCGGGCGAGCAACGCGCGGTCGTCAAGAACGGCCAGGTCGTGCCGGCCACCGTCATGACCGTGACCCTGACCTGCGATCACCGCGTGGTGGACGGGGCGACCGGCGCCCGCTTCCTGCAGGCGTTCAAGCCGCTGATCGAAGATCCCGTCGCGATGCTGGCCTAAGGGGAGGGTGAGGTCATGACCTCGGTCTATGACTTCTCCGCCCGCGCCATCGACGGCACGGACGTTTCGCTCGATCGCTTTCGCGGTCAGGCGTTGCTGATCGTCAATACGGCGTCCAAGTGCGGCTTCACCGGCCAATACGACGGTCTGGAAAAGCTGCACCGCGCGTTTGCTGATCAGCCTTTCGAGGTGTTGGGCTTTCCCTGCAACCAGTTCGGCGAGCAGGAGCCGGGCAAGGCGGCGGAAATCGCCGCCTTTTGCGCCACCAGCTTCGACGTGACCTTTCCCCTGTTCGACAAGGTGGAGGTCAACGGGCCGAACCGGCATCCGCTTTACGCTTGGCTGACTGAGCAAAAGCGCGGCTTTCTCGGCTCCAAGGCCATCAAGTGGAACTTCACCAAGTTCCTGACCGACCGTGAGGGCAGGGTGGTCGCCCGTTACGCCCCGCAGACTGAACCCGAGGCCATCAAGGCCGACATCGAGAAGTTGATCTAATGGCTGCTGAATTCGATCTCGTCGTCATCGGCTCGGGCCCCGGCGGTTACGTCGCGGCCATTCGCGCCAGCCAGTTGGGCCAGAAAGTCGCCATCGTGGAACGCGAGAACCTGGGCGGCATCTGCCTGAACTGGGGCTGCATCCCGACCAAGGCTCTGCTGAAGTCGGGCGAGAAGTTCGAGAGCCTGAGCCACCTGAAGGAGTACGGCCTGTCGGCGTCCGGCGCGTCGTTCGACTTCGACGCCATCATCCAGCGCTCGCGCGGCGTCGCGGCGACGATGAACAAGGGCGTCGCCTTCCTGATGAAGAAGAACAAAATCGAGGTGATCGAGGGCTCGGCCAAGCTGGAGAAGGGGGCGGCCGCGCCCAAGGTCGTCATCGCGCTGAAGGCCGGCGGTTCGCGCACGGTCGAGGCCAAGTCGGTCACGCTGGCCGTCGGCGCCCGCGCTCGCGCCCTGCCGCAGATCGGGCTGGAGGCCGACGGCGACAAAATCTGGGCCTATCGCGACGCCCTGGCGCCCAAGACACTGCCCAAGACCTTCGTGGTCATCGGCTCGGGCGCCATCGGCATCGAGTTCGCCAGCTTCTATCGCGCCCTGGGCTGCGAGGTGACGGTCGTCGAGGCGGTCGAACGCATCATGCCGGTCGAGGACGAAGAGGTCTCCAAGGCGGCGCAGAAGTCGTTCGAGAAGCGCGGGATCAAGTTCAAGGTCGGCGCCAAGGTGACGAAGGTCTCCAAGAGCGTGTCCGGCGTGAAGGTCGATGTCGAGATCGGCGGCAAGGCCGAAACGCTGGAGGCCGAGGTCTGCATCTCGGCCGTCGGCATCACCGCCAACACCGACGGCATCGGCCTGGAGGCGCTGGGCGTCGAACTGGACCGCGGCCACATCAAGACCGACAGCCACTGCCAGACCAATGTGAAGGGTCTCTATGCCATCGGCGACTGCGCTGGCGCGCCCTGGCTGGCGCACAAGGCGTCGCACGAAGGCATCCACGCCGCCGAACATATCGCCGGTTATAAGACGCCTAACGTCCATTCGCCCATCGCCGGCTGCACCTACGCCCAGCCGCAGGTCGCCTCAGTCGGCGTGACCGAACAGGCCGCCCGCGCCGAGAAAAGAGAGGTCAAGATCGGCCGCTTCCCGTTCCGCGTGAACGGCAAGGCTGTCGCGGCGGGCGAGCCGGACGGCTTCGTCAAGGTGATCTTCGACGCCAAGACCGGCGCCCTGATCGGGGCGCACATGATCGGTCATGAAGTGACGGAGATGATCCAGGGCTATGTCACCGCCATCACCATGGAGGCGACGGAGGAAGATATCCACGGGATCGTCTATCCGCACCCGACCATGTCGGAGGCCATGCACGAGGCGGCGCTGGACGCCTATGGGCGTGTGATCCACATCTAAGCCAGAGACTGAAACGGCCCCGGAGTGCTCCGGGGCCGTTTCTCGTTTTAGGGAGGCGGCGTCAGCGCTTCTTGCCCAATTCCGCCGCGATATCCTTGGTCATGCGCCCAACCTTGCGGTGGGCGGCGGTGATCTGGTCCTTGGTCACGCCCCAGCGCTTCATCCAGTATTCGACCGACTGACGCTCGGTCAGGTCGATCCGGTCCCTGTCGATGAAGCCGCGCTTGTCCTTGAGGCCCGCCATGGTCGGCTCCGTTTGTTGTGTTAAAGCGCCGGGTTAGGCCTTCTCGACAAAGCTGTCGATCACACGCTTCTCCCCGGCCTTTTCAAACTCGACCAGCAGTTTGTTGCCCTCGATGACGCGCACGTTTCCGTAGCCGAACTTCTGGTGGAAGACGCGCTCGCCCTTTTTCCAGCCTGAGCTGGATTTGGGATCGGCGGTGGCGATCAGTCGGCCGTCGCCCTCGATGACGGCCTTGCGCGCCGGAATCTTGGCGGGGGTCTGTGCGGCGGTGAAGGATTGGGCGCGTTTCCAGCCGGGGGAAGAATAGCCGCTGCCGAACGATGGCGTGTCGTCCCAGCGGCTCTTGGCCTCCTTCATGCCGGTCGACGCGCCGTAATAGCCGGTGTCGGATTGAGGATCGACGTGGGCGATCGGCAGTTCGTCGACGAAGCGGCTGGGCAGTTGCGAAGTCCAACGTCCATAGACCAAACGATTGGCGGCGAAGGAGATACGCGCGTCCTGCTTGGCGCGTGTGACGCCGACATAGGCCAGGCGGCGTTCCTCCTCGAGGCCTTTTTCGCCCTTCTCATCAATGCTGCGCTGGCTGGGGAAGACGCCTTCCTCCCAGCCCGGGAGGAAGACCAGCGGGAACTCCAGTCCCTTGGCGCCGTGCAGGGTCATGATCTGCACCGCCCCGTCGCCATTGGGGTCGTCGCTGGTCGCACGCTCCAGATCCATCACCAGAGAGACGTGCTCCAGATAGGCCTGCAGCGTCTCGAACTGCTGCATGGACTGGGTCAGTTCCTTCAGGTTCTCCAGGCGGGTCTGGCCGCTGGCGCGGTCGGCCTTCTGCATGTCGGTATAGCCGCTCTCCTCCAGCACAGTCTCCATGACCTGCCAGTGGGGCGTGGTCTCGGACAGTTGGCGCCAGCGGTCGATGTCGCGCACGAAGTTGGACAGGGCGGTACGGGTGCGGGCCTGAAGCTCGTCGGTATTGATCAGGCCCCGCACGGCCGTCAGGGCCGACAGGTCGTGCTGGCGGGCCAGGTGCAGGATCTTCTGCACGCTGGTGTCGCCTATGCCGCGTTTGGGCACATTGACGATCCGCTCGAAAGCGAGGTCGTCGTCTTCCGACAGGATCAGGCGCAGATAGGCGTGGGCGTCGCGAATCTCGGCGCGCTCGAAGAAGCGCGGCCCGCCGATGACGGTGTAGGGAATGGCCAGCATGACCAGCCGTTCTTCGAAGGCGCGCATCTGGAACGAGGCGCGGACTAGAATGGCCATGTCTTTATATTTCAGGCCCGGCTCGCCAGCGTGGGGACGCCGCGCGGTCTCGATCTCGTCGGCGATCAGCCTTGCCTCGGCCTCGCCGTCCCAGACGCCCCGCACGCGCACCTTGTCGCCGCTGTCGTCCTCGGTCCACAGGGTCTTGCCCAGACGGTCGCGGTTGGCGGCGATCAGACCGGACGCTGCACCGAGGATATGGCTCGTCGAGCGATAGTTTCGCTCCAGCTTGACGATCTTGGCGCCGGGAAAGTCGCGTTCGAACCGCAGGATGTTGTCCACCTCGGCCCCGCGCCAGCCATAGATCGACTGATCGTCATCGCCGACGCAGCAGACGTTGCCGGTAGAGGCCGTCAGCAGCCGCAGCCACAGATACTGGGCGACGTTGGTGTCCTGATATTCGTCCACCAGGATGTAGCGAAAGCGACGGCGATATTCCTCCGCCAGGTCCGCATGCTGCGACAGGATGGTGATGTTGTGTAGCAGCAGATCGCCGAAGTCGCAGGCGTTCAGGCTGCGCAAACGCGCCTGATAGGCGGCGTACAGGCCCTGACCCTTGCCGTTGGCGAACTCCTCGCCCGGCGGCAGCTTGTCCGGCGTCCAGCCGCGGTTCTTCCAGTGATCGATCAGGCCGGACAGAGACTTGGGCGTCCAGCGTTTGGTGTCGATGTTGGCCGCTTCCAGCAGCTGTTTCAGCACCCGTTCCTGGTCGTCGGTGTCCAGGATGGTAAAGCTGGATTTCAGCCCGACCAGTTCGGCGTGGCGACGCAGGATCTGGGCGGCGATCGAGTGGAAGGTGCCGAGCCAGCGCAGTCCTTCGGCGGTGGGACCGATCAGATAGGTGATGCGCTCGCGCATTTCGCGCGCGGCCTTGTTGGTGAAGGTGACAGCCAGCAGCTCCCACGGCTTGGCCCGGCCCGTGGCCAGAATGTGCGCCAGTCGTGTCGTCAGGACGCGGGTCTTGCCCGTTCCCGCGCCCGCCAGCACAAGCACGGGGCCCTCTGTCGTCTCGACCGCCTCGCGCTGCTCCGGGTTCAGCCCTTTCAGATAATCGCGCGGCGCCTCGCCCTCGCGCGCACGAGCGCGCGCGAGGTCGGAAATGCGGGGAGCGGGAAGATCAGTCACAGGCGTAAAACTATCCGTCAGTCAGAATCGGACCGGAACATAAGGTGACCGCGCGGCAAAGTCAGGGCCGCGCATGACGAATGCACGGAACCGTGCGGGCGAGGGTCGGTTCCTAGCTGCAATGCAGCACGACGATCACCAGCAAGGGCCGACGCGCCGCAAGCCGAACGGGCGGTCGGGCTGGATCGCCTTTGCCTTGGGCATGACCGCGATGTTCGCCATCATGGCGATCTGGGTGGCGGTCGTCGAACTGGGCGACGCCTCTTCAGATGAGGTGCATTTGATCAGCCGATCGGAAGCGATAGACGACCAGGGCAGGCGCGGCCGCGGCGACTAGCCGATCTTCAAGGCGCCGCTCACGTTTGACGTCCATGAGCCGCCACCCAGTCCAGCGCCAATAGGCGACAGGCGGAGGCGAGCGAACGTCGGCCGCGACCGGAGTCGATTTCAGCCAGAAGTTGAGCCTTGCTGAGGCTGCGGGCAGCCGCGATCCGGTCTAGCACGGCCCAGAACTCCGGCTCCAGCGCCACCGAGGTGGCATGGCCGGCGAGCGCGACTGAACGTTTGGTAAGGCTGCTCAACGCGCGGACTTCAGCACGATCTCGGCCGAGGCCGGCGCGCCGTTCGTCAGGATCGCGTGGCGAGTGTCTGTGACAAAGACCAGGGCGCCGGCCGCGTCGCGGATCTCGGCGCGCGCGGCATAGGTGTGGCGCGGATCGATCTGAGACGTGGGAAAGCCCAGGGTGACGCGATAGGGCGGGGCGCCGGTCAGCGACTCGCTGGTCTCGGCGATGATCTTGGCGGGCGCGTCGGCCAGACTGACATCCTCAACCCTGACAGTCAGGACATGGCCGGGCGGCAACATGATCCGTTCGCGATAGGTGGCGGTTACGCTGACCACTGTCGTTCCGGTCGTCATGTCCGGCGTGGCGGCGCAGGCCGCCAGGACCAGGGCGGCGGGCAGGATGAGAGGTGCGTTTCGCATGGCGATCTCCTTCGCGGCGCCCAGTGTGTCACAGTCAGGCGCAAGACGTGAGGGCGCCTGGCGCCAGAGCGTGTTATGCGGGCCGTCCACCGCCGGAGGTCAACCCTTGAGCCGCCCCTTTGCGATCGTCGCGATCGCCATCTGCGCCCTGATCTGGGGCACGACCTGGTACGCGATCACCCTGCAGCTGGGGCCGGTTGATTCCATCGTCTCCATCGTCTGGCGATTTGGTCTGGCGTCGGCGGTCCTGTTCGCCTTCTGCGCCGTGACGCGCCGGCCGCTGCGTCTGACGCGCAGCCAGCATCTGGCCGCCGTCGGCCAGGGCGCCTTTGTCTTCGCGGTCAGCTATGGCTTCGTTTATGCGGCGGAGGGGCAGGTGGCGTCGGCTGTGGTCGCGGTGATCTTCGCCGCCCTGGCCTTTGTGAACCTGATCCTGTTTAGGCTGCTGGGCGGTCAAAAGGCGGCGCCGGCCGCTTGGATCGGCGCAGTTCTGGGCGTCATGGGCGTCGGGGTCTTGTCCTACGGCCAGATCACAGCGGCGGGCGCCGGCCTCAATCCGGGGCTGGGCGTCCTCTTCGCCCTGACCGCGGTACTAGCTTCGGCGCTCGGCAACTGGTTCGCCTGGAGGGGACAGCAGGCGGGCGCGCCCGTCATGGCCGCCACCTCCTGGGCGATGGCCTATGGAACAGCGATGTTGGCGGCGTACGGGATGGCGACCGGCGTGACGTGGCGGATCGAGCCGACGCCGGACTATGTCCTGTCGCTGCTCTATCTGGCGTTGTTCGGGTCGGTGATCGCGTTCGGGCTATATTTCACAATCGCGCGTCAACGCGGCTATGCCCTGGCCAGCTACATCTCGGCTCTGACGCCGCCCATCGCCATGCTGGTGTCGGTGATGTTCGAGGGCGCGCGGTTCGGCTGGAGCGCCCTGGTCGGGCTGGCGCTCGTGCTGGCGGGGCAGGTCATGCTGATCCGCGCGCCCAAGGCCTGAGCCGTCAGTCGTCGGATTTCGGCTCCAGCTGCTGACCGTCCAACTGCTTCTCAGCGCGATGACGCTCAAGAGCGGACAGGGTCTTTTCGGCCTTGGAGCGTCCGTGCGCCGCGCGGTTGGCGGCAGCCAGCGCCTTGTCCTCGGCCTTGGCGCGGGCCTTTCGCGCCCGGTTCAGATTGATGATCTCGCCCATGACTACGACGTGGGCTCTTCGGCGGGTGGCGCATCTGCCGATGGTTTGGCCGACGATTCGGGCGTCAGCACAGCCGGCACCTGAGACTCCGAAATCGTCGTCTGGGGGATGAAGGGCTGGTCCGCCGGGCGCTCGCCCAGCCGTGTCCAGGCATCGGCGCCGCGCCCGCGCTGGCGGCCCAGCTCAAACATGGCGCTCATCGTCTCCTGATCGAACTTCAGGCTGGAGGCGGCGACATTGTCTGGAATGGCCGACAGCGCCATGTCCAGCCCATTGCGCCGTGCAAACGCCGCCGTCACCGCCAAATGGATGCGCAGCGACGATTTGCTCATGCTGTCATAGGTCCGCGCCAGGATCCCCGACAGCCGGCCGGGCGTGACCCCGTCGTTGCGGCCAACCTGACCGTTGACGATGACATAGAGGGCGCCGACGCGGCCTTCGTCCTTTGGGCGCGTCCAGAGCATCAGCTCCTCAGGGATGGCCAGGAACGGCGTGTTGACGCCGCCATCGACGTGCATTTCCAGAACCACCTTGTCGTCGTCCTGAAGCCCGGCGATCAGAACCGGAGGAAAGACGCCGGGAATACTGGCCGAGGCGACCAGCACCTCCTTGAACAGCTCTCGGGCATTCTCGTCGCCCTGGGTCGCCAAAAGGCCCATGTCCCAAATGACGGTTTCCTCGCTGTCCAGATCGGTCGTCGCCACCAGCAGGCGTCTGCCCTTGGCGTGCTCGCGCGCGACGGCCTGCATCAGTTCAGGGGTGACGTTCTCGTCCACCAGATTGCGCAGGACCTGTGACGAGAACAGGCTTGGGTTCAGGAAGGCGGCGAAACTGCGCCAGCTCAGCAAATTGCTGGCGGCGCCGCTGGTGTAGGCGTGCTGAAGTTCGTCGTCCCAATCCGATCCCAGAAAGGCGAACGGCGCGGCAAGCGCCCCGGTGCTGACGCCGGTGACCACGTCGAACGTGGGGCGATCGCCCTGTTCGGTCCAACCGACCAGCAGCCCGGCGCCGTAGGCTCCATTTGCGCCGCCGCCGGACAGCGCCAGGATCGAGGTTGGCTTGTCGGGCCGAAGCCGCTGACCGATTTCCTGCGTGAAGGCCTGCAAACGCGCGCTGTCGCTGGCGCGGATGCGAGGGTCTTCCGCCTTGACGAGCGTGCCGTCGGTAATCCGAAGAGGGCCGGTCGGGCGATCCAGTGTTCCACACGCCGACAAGGCCAAGGCCATGAGGACGCCCAACAGGCCTGATCCAATCCGCCGCATGTCTTGAGTTCCGGTTCCGTGTGAACGCCGGCTTCTACCGCGTCCTGGCTCATCCTGTCACCAAGGCGATGAACAAGCGTCGCCGTTTGAAACCGTCGAAGGCCGGGTGTGTTCTCATCGGCAGGACAAACCAACTGCTGGAGATACACATGGTCGACGTTTCGCTCATCAAGGAACACCTCGAAGTCGTAGGCTCGGACGGCGGTCACGTGGGCCGGGTCGATCACGTCCTGGGCGACCAGATCGAACTGGCGAAGCTGGATTTCGCCGGCGGCTTCAAGCACCACATGATCCCGGTCAGCTGGGTCGAACGGGTCGATGACAAGCACGTGCATCTGAGCCTGACCCAAGACGACGCCAAGGCGCGCTGGACCGAGAAGCCGCACTAAGGCCGACCTGACGCCGATTTAATAAAGGCCCCGCTGCACAGGCGGGGCCTTTTGCTTATCTGAGGTAGGTCGCATTGGGCGACATTGGAGCCTGTCTTGATACGCCTGATCCTGAATATCCTTTGGCTCATCTTCGGCGGCTGGATTTCCGGCCTGCTGTGGCTGCTGGGCGGCGCGATCCTGGCGCTGACCGTCGTCGGCCTGCCATGGACGTTCGCGGCGTGGCGCATCGCCAGTTATTCGTTCTGGCCCTTCGGCCGCGAGATCGTGTGGCAGGACACGCATCCTGTCGCTGGCTGTGTCGGCGTTATGTTGAACATCGTCTGGTTCGTCGTGGCCGGCTGGTACATCGCCCTGACACATTTGATCATCGCCGTGGCGGAGTTCATCTCCATCATCGGCATTCCGTTCGCGCTGAAGGATCTCGAACTGGCCAAGCTGGCGCTGGCGCCGGTCGGGCGCACCATCCGCGACAAGGCCTGACCCAAACTAAAACGCCGACGTCAGACGACGTCGGCGTTTCGAAAGCCCCGATCTTGGATGGGATCAGCCCGGCGAGATCATCTTTTCCGGCCGCACGGCTTCATCGAACTCGGCGTCCGTCAGATAGCCGCCGCCGACAGCTTCTTCGCGCAGGGTGGTGCCGTTCTTGTGCGCGGTCTTGGCGATCTTGGCGCACAGGTCATAGCCCAGCTTGCCGTTCAGGGCGGTGACCAGCATCAGCGAGTTGTTCAGGCCGCGCGCGATATTGTCCTCGCGCGCCTCGATGCCGACGACGCAGTTGTCGGTGAAGCTGATAGCCGCGTCGGCGACCAGGCGCACCGACTGCAGGAAGTTGTAGGCCATCACGGGATTGTAGACGTTCAGCTCGAAATGACCTTGCGATCCGGCGAAGGTCAGGGCGGCGTTGTTGCCAAACACCTGGACGCAGACCTGCGTCAGCGCTTCGCACTGTGTCGGATTGACCTTGCCCGGCATGATCGACGAGCCCGGCTCGTTTTCCGGCAGCGCCAGTTCGCCCAGACCCGAACGCGGGCCGGAACCCAGGAATCGGATGTCGTTGGCGATTTTGAACAGGCTGGCGGCGACCGTATTGATGGCGCCGTGGCTGAAGACCATGGCATCGTGGGCAGCCAGGGCCTCGAACTTGTTCGGCGCCGTGGTGAAGGGCAGGCCGGTGATCTCGGCGATCTGGGCCGCAACCTTCTCGGCGAAGCCGATGGGCGCGTTCAGGCCGGTGCCGACGGCGGTGCCGCCTTGCGCCAGTTCCATCAGGGCCGGCAGCGTCTGTTCAATGCGCTTGATGCCGTTCTCAACCTGCTGGGCGTAGCCGCCGAACTCCTGGCCCAGCGTCAGAGGCGTGGCGTCCTGGGTATGGGTGCGGCCGATCTTGATGATGTGGGCCCAGGCCTTGGCCTTGGCGTCCAGCGCGGCGTGCAGATGTCTCAACGCCGGGATCAGGTCATTGACCACCTGCTCGGCGCAGGCGACGTGCATGGCCGTGGGATAGGTGTCGTTGGACGACTGGCTCATGTTGACGTGGTCGTTGGGGTGAACCGGCTTTTTGGAGCCCATCTCGCCGCCCAGAATCTCGATCGCGCGGTTCGAGATCACCTCATTGGCGTTCATGTTCGACTGGGTGCCCGAACCCGTCTGCCAGACCACCAGCGGGAAGTGGTCGTTCAGCTTGCCTTCGATAACCTCATTGGCGGCCTTGATGATGGCGTCGGCCAGGGCCGGATCCAGCTTGCCCAAGTCGCGGTTGGTCTCGGCGGCCGCACGCTTGACGATGCCCAGGGCTCGCACAACAGGCAGGGGCTGCTTCTCCCAGCCGATCTTGAAGTTGCCCAGCGATCGCTGCGCCTGAGCGCCCCAGTAGCGGTCGGCGGCGACTTCGATCGGGCCGAAGGTGTCGGTCTCTGTCCGGACGTTGCTCATGCGCGTAAATCTCGTCTCTCAGGCGTGGCGATGGGTTGCGCGGCGGTGTAGCACGAGAGCCATGCAGGGCAAGAAGAGCGCGGATATGAGACGAGGGTTGATCGCCGTGGCGACGCTGTCGGCGCTGGGTGGCTGCGCGACTGTTCAGCCTGAACCGACAATGCCCCGCGTGGCGCTCGACACGACAGCCGGCACGATCGTGCTGGCGCTCGATGCGGCCGCTGCGCCGATCACGACATGCAACTTCATCAGTTACGTCGTGACGGGTGATTATGATGGGGGCACGTTCTTCAGAACCGTCAGCCGCGAAACCAATACCGCCAGCCGCTATCCCATCGACGTGATCCAGGCGGCGACCCCACGGGGCAGCGACGACGCCTCGCGACCGCCGATCACTCTTGAACGGACACGAGACACTGGCCTGCGCCATACGGCCGGCGCGGTGTCCATGGCGCGGGACGGACCGGACAGCGCCACATCGAGCTTCTTCATCGTCACACAAGATACGCCGAGCCTGGACTTTGGCGGAGGGCGGAATCCTGACGGGCAGGGCTTCGCCGCATTCGGCGCTGTGGTCGAAGGGCTGGATGTCGCGCGCAGAATCCAGCGGATGCCCGCGAATTCGGAGGAGCAGCTTACGCCGCCCGTAGCGATCCGCTCCGCGCGCTTGCTGAATGCTGCGCCCGCCGTCTGCATAAAGTCGATGCGACCTTGACCGCCGGCTGGATCGGGACCGGCAAGGTCAGGGCGCGCGAGGATGGCGATGCAGTCGAGATCGTTATCGACGGCCTGACGACCCAGGCCAAATACTACAAGCCGCTGGTCTATGAGTTCATGCGCAAGGAATGGCGCGGAGCCAGACCATCATGGGGCGACCATGTCGTAGAAATCCGCATGGAGCATGTCGGCGAGCCGCCGTGGATGGACCTCGACAACCTGGCTAAGGCTTTGCTCGACTCCATCAAGGGCTATCTGTTTCACGACGACGCCCAGGTCGCAAGGCTGCTGGTCGAAAGACGCGAAGGCGAAAGAGAGCGGATCCTGATCCGCTCCTATCCACGCAAGGACTGACAGCGGCTATTTCTTGCGGAACTGGTCCAGCGACACGACCTTGGGGCCGTCCGAAATCGGCGGCATGTCCTGGGGCGGGGTCGGCTCGTCTTCAACCTCGTCCAGAAGCTGCGGGTCTTCGAACTGCAGCAGGAATTGGACGCTGGGATCGTAGAAGCGCGTGATCGCGGAATAGGGGATGACCAGGCTCTTGGGCATGCCGCCGAAGCGCAGCTTGACCGAGAAACGCTCAGGCTCGACGCGCAGGTCGTCGTACTGGTGCTGCAGAACGACCGTCATCTCTTCCGGATATTTCGCCAGAATGTCGGGAGCGACGCTGACGCCGACGGCGCGGGTCTTGAAGGTGATGTAGAAGTGGTGGGCGCCGGGTAGGCCCTCGGCCAGCACGCGTTCAAGCGCGGCGCGCATGACGCCGCGCAGGGCTTCCTGCGCCAGCTGTTCGTACCGCATCTCATCGACCGGAGGGGCCTGGTCGCTCATCGTCACCTCGCATCAGAGCGCGACTGATAGACGTGCGGATGCGACGGCGAAAGATGCCTTGAGGGTTAAGCGAACTGATTTGTTGCCATACTGATGATTTGGAAAAGCGCCGGGATTCTGTTGCCAGGCTCCCGACAGGCCCCGCCCAAGGATCTGAACCCCTAGGACTTAAGATTCGAAATCACCCGAACCGCATTACGCGGCGAGAGCGACTTCTCCAGCGAAGTTATCGTTCGCAGTTAGAAAATGGCCCGATACGGTGGGCCAGGACGAGCGAAAGCAATCTTCTTTACACGTCCGTCGATGCTAGTCGGCCCCATGCTGCCTCCGCCGATAACGCGAGGAGAAAGTTGGTGGAGCCGCCGGGAATCGCACCCGGGTCCGGTCCGCTTATTACAAGCGCGTTTATCGCCATAGTCCGGCCGAAACCGGACATGACGAATATAGGCGCAGCCGTGAGGCATTCCAAGCGCCGGATTGCACTCAGGCGCGGCGCCAGTTCGGCGTCTGGTTTCGAAACCAGGTCAACTGACGCTTGGCGTAATTGCGGGTGGCTTGTTTCAGAGCGGTGATCGCGTCGTCGCGCGCCAGATCGCCGGATAGGTAGGCGGCCAGTTCCCTGACCCCGACCGCCTTCATGGCGGGCAGGGCGGGGTTCAAGCCACGGTCCATGAGGGCTTGGACTTCGTCTATCGCTCCCTGATCGATCATCAGGTCCACGCGCTGGTCGCAGTTTGCATAGAGTTGCTGACGCTCCGGCTCCCTGACCCATCCGTTCCATGAACCCGGCGCCAACAAGGGCTGGGTGTCGGCCTTCCAGGCGCTCAGCGCGCGGCCGCTGGCGATGAAGACGCTCATGGCCCGCACCAGTCGCTGGCGGTCTCCCTGTTCGATGGCTTGCGCCGCCTCGGGATCGCTCTGGGCCAGGCGCCGGCGGAAAGCTGACTCGCCGAGCGCCGTGTAGTCGGCATCCATCTGATCGCGCACCGCGCTTGGCACCGCAGGAATATCGGCCAGGCCGCGTGTCAGGCTGGTGAAATAGAGGCCGGTCCCGCCCACCAGGACGGCAGGCCGGCCTTGTTCACGGAGGTCGTCGAGCAACGCCATGACCGCGCGGCTCCAGCGTCCGACCGACCAGGCGTCCGCCGCGTCTGCGACGCCATAAAGTCGATGATCGGCCTGGGCTTCATCCTCAACCGAGGGGCGGGCCGTCAGGATGCGCAGGTCGGCGTAAAGCTGTTGGCTGTCGGCGTTGATGATCACCGCGCCCGTTTCGCGCGCCATCTTCATCGCCAGCGCCGATTTGCCCGAGGCCGTCGGGCCGGCGATCAGGGTGATTGGGGGCGGCTGGGACAAATCGTGGCTCGCGGGACGGGTTCGAGGGCGATAGAACGCGCGCATCATCGCCTGCAAGTCTTCTGGAGACCGCCTTGGTCGAACGCACCGCCGTCATCGCCGCCCTCGACGCCGTCATCGATCCGGTTTCCGGCCAGGGGCTGGTCGCCGCCGGTCTGATCCAGGGTCTGGTCGTGGCCGAGGATCGCGCGGGGTTTGCTCTGGAAGTCGATCGCAGCCAGGCGGCCGCCTACGCCCCGGTTCGTGACGCGGCGGAGGCTGCGCTGAAGGCCATTCCCGGCATGGCGCGCGTCTCGGTCATTCTGACCGCCGAGACCCAGCCTGCTGCTGCGCCGCGCACGGCGGGCCTGTCCAAGGCGGCGGTTGAGCAGGGGCGCGCCAAGGCGCCGGTCCCCACAGATCGTCCCCCCCATGTCCGCCGCGTCCTGGCCGTCGCCAGCGGCAAGGGCGGGGTCGGCAAGTCCACCGTCGCGGTCAACTTGGCCGCCGCACTTTCGGCGCGCGGGCTTTCGGTCGGCATTCTCGACGCCGATGTTTATGGGCCGTCGCTGCCGACCATGCTGGGCATCAGCGGCCAACCCGCCTACGAGGACGGCGCCATAGTGCCGCACCTCGCCTATGGGCTGAAGGCCATGTCGGTCGGCCTTTTGACCAAGATGGACGACGCCATGATCTGGCGTGGCCCCATGGCGTCGCAGGCCATCACGCAGATGCTAACCCAGACCCGTTGGGGAACGGCTGATGCGCCGCTGGACGTGCTGGTGGTCGATCTCCCGCCGGGCACGGGCGACGTCCAGCTGACCCTGATCCAGAAGACGCCGCTGGATGGGGCGGTCATAGTTTCGACGCCGCAGGAAGTCGCTCTGGCAGATGCGCGACGCGCCCACACCCTGTTCCAGCGCGTAAATGTCCCGACGTTTGGCCTGATCGAGAACATGAGCGGGCCAGTCTTTGGTGAAGGCGGGGGGAAGGCGGAGGCCGAGCGCCTGTCCATCCCGTTTTTAGGCGCCTTGCCGCTGGACGCCGCCTTGCGAGAGGGCGGCGATGCCGGACGACCGCCTGTCGCAACCGATCCGCAGGGCGATCTAGCCGGCCGCTTCGCTGAAATCGCCGCGCGCGTGTCGGCGGCGCTCGGGCTTTAGAAAAAGCGGGGGCAAGGGGTTTTCAAACGCAACCCTGTTCGCCACCTTGGGTGCTACAGATACCCAAGGAGATCCAATGAGCCTCGACACCCTGTTCAGCCCCTTCACGATCAAGGGGCTGACCCTGCCCAACCGCATCGTCATGGCGCCCATGACGCGGTCCTTCTCTCCGAACGGCATCCCGACCTCCGACGTCGCCGCCTATTATCGCCGTCGCGCCGAGGGCGGGGTGGGCCTGATCGTGACCGAGGGCACGGTCGTCGAGCGGCCGGCGGCGCGCAACGACGCCAATGTTCCCGTCTTCCACGGCGAAGCGCTGCCGGAGTGGAAGTCCGTGGTGGAAGAGGTTCATGCCGCTGGCGGCCTGATCGCGCCGCAGATCTGGCACGTGGGCTCGGCGCGGGGACGCGGCGATGACTGGGCGCCGCTGGGCAAGGTGGACAGCCCGTCGGGCATGACCATGCCGGGCAAGACCAAACTAGAGCCGATGACGGAGGAGGATGTCGCCGACACCATCGCCGCTTTCGGCCGGTCGGCCCGCGCGGCTCGCGAGCTCGGCTTCGACGCCGTCGAAATCCATGGCGCCCATGGCTATCTGATCGACCAGTTTTTCTGGAGCGGCCTGAATGCGCGCGAGGACCGCTGGGGCGGACCGACCATCGCCGACCGCGCCCGCTTCGGCGCCGAGGTCGTGAAGGCGGTGCGTGAAGGCGTCGGCGACGACATTCCCGTCATCCTGCGCCTGTCGCAATGGAAGCTGCAGGATTATACGGCCCGCATAGCCGAGACGCCGGAACAGATGGTCGAGTGGCTGACCCCGCTGTCGGACGCCGGCGTCGATGTCTTCCACTGCTCGCAGCGGCGCTTCTGGGAGCCGGAGTTCGAAGGTTCGGACCTGAACTTTGCCGGCTGGACCAAGAAGCTGATGGGCAAGCCGACGATCACCGTCGGGTCCGTGGGCCTGGACGGCGAGTTCATCGCGGCCTTCGGCGGCGAAGGTTCAAAGCCAGCCTCGCTGGACGGTCTGTTGCGCCGTCTGGAGAATGAGGAGTTCGACCTGGTCGCCGTCGGCCGCGCGCTGCTGGCCGACCCTCAGTGGGTCGCAAAGATCCGCGACGGTCGCGAAGACGAGCTGCGCAACTTCGAGCGTTCGGACCTGATGACCCTGTCCTGATCGAGAGACGTCGAGCCGGTTATGCCGGCTCGACGATCACGCCCGTGCCGTAGCACAGCACCTCGGTCACGCCCGGCATGATCTCCGTCGCGTCATAGCGGACGGCCAGGATGGCGTTGGCGCCATGGGCCTGGGCGTGTTTGACCAGTTCGTCATAGGCTTCCTGACGCCCGGCCTCTGCCAGCTTCACATAGGCGCCGACGCGGCCGCCCAGCATGGACTGGACCCCGCCGATGGCGTCGGAAATGGCGTTGCGAGAGCGGACCGTGACACCGCGCACTAGGCCGATGTGGCGCGTGACGCGAAAGCCGGACAGGTCGTTGGTCGTGGTGACGTACATCTGTTTCTCCTAGCGGCGTTCCAGCACGCGAAAGGTGAAGGCGTGGTCGTCCTTCTCGCCCGCCGGGTGCGATTCCGACGATACCTCGACCCATGCGGTTTCGTCGAATGACGGAAAGACGGCGTCGCCTTCGGGCGAGGCGTTCACTTCCGTGATGTAGAGACGTTTGGCGCGGGGCAGGGCGACCTCAAACAGGGCTGTGCCGCCGATGATGCAGATCTCCTCGACGCCATCGTCCTCGGCGGTCTCGCGTCCGATCTCGATGGCCTCGTCCAAAGTGGCGCAAACCAGCGCGCCCTTCGACATGCCGTCGCTTTCGTAGGATTCGTCACGCGTCAGCACGATGTTCAGCCGACCGGGCAGAGGCTTCAACGGCAGGCTCTCCCAAGTCTTTCGACCCATCAGGCAGGGCTTGCCCACAGTGATGGCCTTGAACCTTTGCAGGTCCGAGCGCAGCCGCCACGGCAGGTCGCCGTCGCGGCCGATGACGCCGTTTTGGCCGCGGGCGACGACCAGGGAGATGATGGGCTGGGGCAAGAACCTTGACCGTATCGATGCGTTGAAGTGGCCCATCCAATTAACGCGAGCCCCGTTGTGAGCAAGTATCTCCCCGCCATCCTGGTCGGTTTCCTGGTGGCGTTCGTCATCAGCGGCGGGCTGGCGTTCTTGTTCTCGTCCGCCGGAGCCGACGCCGGCTATCTGCCGATGATGGTCGGCGCGTTTTTGGGTGTGTTCACCGCCTACATCATGGCCAATCTGGCGGGCACAAAACTTGGGAAGTCGGCGAGGGCGGAGCAGAAGCAGGCCGCACTGGCGTTTCGCCCTCAGTTCCACGATCAGGCTCTGCTGATCGTCTATCGCGAAGGCTTCGTGGGCAAGGCCGCCGGCATGGACTTGTCGGTGGACGACAAGTTCGTGGCCCAATTGAAGAGCCCGCGTTTCACCGCTATTTCGGTCTCGCCTGGCGGACACCAGCTGTCGATGGCGTTCGGCGGTCTGGCGGGCAAGCAGAACAAGCCGACGATTGAGGGATTCATCGCTGCGCCCGGCGACGTGATCGCGTTTCGCGCCACCATGCAGATGGGCATGATGAAGAATCGGATCGTGGTCGACCGCATCGAAACGGACGACGCCTTGGTCGCGCGTTTGACGCCGATGATCATGATTGCGCCAGAGACCTAGGCTTCGGCCTAAGGCTCCAGCCACTTCAGCCATTTGCGCTGCATGGCCTGATCAAGATCCACACCCGCTCGCGCGCAGTAGATCAGCAGCATTCCCAGCACATCCGCCGCCTCGTCGCCCAGCGCCTGGTTGTCAGGCGCGCCTCGTGCGCGGCCGGTCAGCCGCAGATGCTCGGCGGTCAGTTCGCCAAGCTCTTCCTGAAGCTTGAGCAGGGCCCAATCGCGGTCGCGGTCGATATCGTGTTCGGCGGCGTAGATGTCAGAGATGCGAAGCACCGAAGCGGACAGATCGCGCAAATCCATCGGTTCAGCGACGCTCGACGCTGACGCCATCCGCCGCTAAGGCCTGAAGGCGCGATCGGGCATCAGGGTCGTTCAGCGCATAGGCGTCGAGGAAATCCTCCGTCGCCCGGATGATCTGATCAAACCGCTCGCCCTGCGCCGTCCCAGGCAGCTGATGGTCTGCGCCCGCGAAGATCATGAGAGTTTTGTCGCCTGCCAGACTATTGTCGAACGGCGCGCGATGATCGCGCCAATCGCTGACGAAGCCGGGCACCAGATCCTGATCGCCGGTGATCATCAGCAGCGGACGGTCAAGCGTGCGGTAACTGTCGGAGGTGACGAGGCCGGGGATGGACCCGGCCGAGGAAAAGGCGATCACGCCTTTTACCGCCGGGTCGCCTGCGGGGCCCGCCGCCGTAACGGCGCCGCCCTCGATCACGGACATCAGAGAGCCGAACGAATGGCCCGCCACGATCAGCGGCTTGCCCGAATGCGCATGAGCGGCGATGCCGCGTGCGACGCCCAGGTCGATCAGCCTGGTCGTGAAGGCGGCGCGATTGTCATATTTCTCATGTTCCGGATGACGCAGAGAATCGACGTGAAGCGGTGCGATTACCGTGAAACCATGCGCCGCCCACGTTGACAGAATGCGGGCATAGGCCGTCGGCGAGCCGTTATAGCCGTGGCTGAACACCACCACGCCGCGTTCGACCGGGGCGGTCCAGATGCTGATCGGTATGGCCCGACCGTCCGGCGCCGGCACGCTGATTTGTACCGGTGTGATCTCGGCGGCTTCAACAGCGGATGAGATCGGCTGAGCGATGGCCGACGCTGCCGGCGTCGCGAGCACAATGAGACCAAGAGAGAGAGCGCGGATCATCGTGAATGACCTTAAACGGCGACGGCGGCCTTGATGTGCGGCCAGGCCTCATAGCCCTCGAGGGTGAAGTCCGAGAGGTCAAAGGCGAACAGGTCGGTCTTGGGCGCGATCTGCATGACCGGCAGGGGCAGGGGCTCGCGGGTCAGCTGAAGTTCGGCCTGCTCGAGGTGGTTCAGATACAGGTGGGCGTCGCCGAAGGTGTGGACGAAGTCGCCCGGCTCCAGCCCCACGACCTGGGCCAGCATCATCGTCAGCAGGGCGTAGGAGGCGATGTTGAAGGGCACGCCCAAGAAGACGTCGGCGCTGCGCTGGTACAGCTGGCAGCTCAGCTTTCCGTCAGCGACGAAGAACTGGAACAGGCAGTGGCAGGGCGGCAGGGCCATGTCGTCGACATCGGCCGGGTTCCAGGCGGTGACGATGTGGCGACGGCTGTTGGGATTGGTTTTCAGCCCATTAACCAGCTTCTCGATCTGGTCGATGACGCGGCCATCCGGCGCAGTCCAGGACCGCCATTGCTTGCCATAGACCGGACCCAACTCGCCCTCGGCGTCGGCCCATTCGTCCCAGATGCGAACGCCATTGTCCTTCAGATAGGCGATGTTGGTCTCGCCGCGCAGGAACCACAGCAGTTCGACGATGATCGACCGCAGATGCAGCTTCTTGGTCGTCAGGACCGGAAAGCCCTTGGACAGATCGAACCGCATCTGGCGGCCGAAGACGCCCAAGGTGCCGGTGCCGGTGCGATCGTCGCGGCGCACGCCGTTGTCGAGGATGTCTCGCAGCAGATTCAGATATTGACGCTCGGGATGATCGGCAGGCGCCGCAGCGATGCGAGCCTGAAGTTCAGCGATGGCGACCTGAGCGTTCATTTCTCGAGCTTGCCTCAGAACCTGCGATTCGAAATCCAAATCGATGCGGAGTCCTAGGGAGTCCACAGAAATCGAATCAGCCGCCGAAGCCGCCTTCGTCGAGGAAGGCCTGTTCTTCGGGCGTGGTCTGCCGGCCCAGCGCGGTGTTTCGGTGCGGGAAGCGGCCGAAGCGGACGATGATGTCGCGGTGGAGCTTGCCCCATTTCTCCAGCTCTTCATCGCCGGCGACCAAGGCCATGTAGCGGTCCTGATCCTCGATCCGTTCGGAATGTTCGAAGGGCAGCAGCAGGAAGTTCTTCAGCGCCGGCTCGACCGCCAGATGCAGATCGCGGGCCACGGCTTGGTTTGCAAACATCAGGGCGAGCGGGTCGGTGGCGAACTGGTGCGCCGTGCCGCGAAAACTGTTTCGGGGATACTGGTCCAGCAGGATCAGCAGCGCCAGGGCGCCCTCGGCCGTGTCCATCCAACCGTCCAGTTCTCGGCGCGCGGCGGCCCAGTGGACCGCGCGACCGCGATCCCGGAAATCGGCGTCGAACGCCTCGTCCTTGGCGAACCACTTTTCGGGCCCAGCCTCTTTCCAGAAGGCGATGACGGAGGAAGGAGTTATGAAGATGGCCATGACCCAGACCCTACCCAATCCACTTCCCGTCTTCCATGACCGCGACTGCGACCTTTCGATCATTCGCGGCAAGCGCGTGGCCATGATCGGTTACGGCAGCCAGGGTCGGACTCATGCGCTAAATCTGCGCGATTCGGGCGTGACAGACATCGTTGTGGGTCTGAAGGCCTCCTCCAAGACCCGCGACCTGGCGCGCGCCGACGGGTTTGAGGTGATGACGGCCGGGCAGGCTGCGTCGGGCGCGGACGTGGTCGCCGTCATGACGTCAGACGAGGCGCACCGCGATCTGTGGCGCGACGAACTGGAGCCGAACGTGCGGCCGGGCGCGGCCCTGGTCTTCGCCCACGGCCTGTCGGTGCGATTCGGCCTGGTCGAACCGCGCGCGGATCTGGACGTCATCCTGGCCTCGCCCAAGGGGATCGGGCCGCGCATCCGCGATCTGTACGAAGCCGGGGAGGGGGTCTTCTGCCTGTTTGGGGTGCAGCACGACGCGACGGGCGGGGCGCACGCGCTTGGCCTGTCCTATGCGGCGGCCTTGGGCTGCGGGCGCAAGGGCATTCTGGAAACGACGATGCGCGACGAATGCGAGAGCGACCTGTTCGGCGAACAGGTGGTGCTGTGCGGCGGCATCGCGGAACTGATCGACGCGGCCTTCATGAAGCTGGTCGACGCCGGCTATCCGCCCGAGGTCGCGTGGTTCGAATGTTTTTACGAGACCAAGCTGGTGACCGACCTGATGTACGAACGCGGCATCGCCGGTGCATTCGCCAAGATTTCGAACACGGCGGAATACGGCGCCTATCTGACCGGACCGCGCGTCATCGGAGCCGAGTCTCGCCAGGCGATGGATCAGGTGTTGGCGGAGGTTCAAGACGGGGCGTTCGTGCGGCGGCTGATGGCCGATTATGACGCGGGCTCGCCCGACCTGACCGCGCGCCGAAAGGCGCTGGGCTCAAGAACCATCGAGTCGGTTGGAGCGCATCTGAATGCGGTGGCGCGCCAGGCGATGGAGAACGCGGCGAACGACGACTGATACGGACATTGCAGCGGGCGAAGGCCCGCTGTCGCATCGTCACTTTTTCTGAGGAGAAGATGGTCGGAGTGAGAGGATTCGAACCTCCGACCCCTGCGTCCCGAACGCAGTGCTCTACCAGGCTGAGCCACACTCCGACCGTGGGGGCTGGCCTGGCGGCGTCGCCCCGAAGTGAGGACGCGGCTTATAGCCATGGGTTCGATAGGCCGCAAGCGCCCATTTCGACCCATCTTCACGGTAAGCGAAAATAGTCCTGAAAGAGGGTGTTGCATCCCAAAACGGCTTGGCGTATCTGACCGCCTCCGCCGCACAGAGTGCTTCGGAAACGCCGGTCCTGCTGGGGAATGGTGTAATGGTAACACTACGGTTTTTGGTACCGTCATTCTAGGTTCGAGTCCTAGTTCCCCAGCCACCGCCTCGCGCACCCCAATCAGAGCAATGTTTCCCCGCCCTCACTGGGTTTGAGCCGTGTCAACCGATGCACATTGGTGATACACATGGCCGTTATGGAAAACGTTGTTCGGGTCGGTAAGACCTACAAGGTCCGCAAGAGAATTCCGCCTGAATGCCGCGCCGGATTCGGTGTCAGCGGTGAGTTCAAAACCGTCTCGCTCCACACCTCAGACAAGCGCGAAGCCCAACGCTTAGCCCTTCCGATCTTGGCCGAAATCGAGGCCCAGATCGCCCTCATACGGGCTGGTCTAAAACCGACTTCGGTCCAGCCAGTGACCCACGGTCCGGTTGATCGCCAGACGGCTTTCCGTCGAATCGAAGACTGGCGTCGCCAAACGATTCAGGCCGCGAGCGAAGCGGCGTGGTCGGGAATGCTCCCGCCGCTGACCAACGATGAAGCCGTGGCTCTTTCCACCCTACGGTCCCAGTTGCGGGCGAATGTCGCCCCAGAGGGATTTGAGGGCCGCTTGGCCGACGTTCTGGGTGTGGCGCCCAGCCATCCGGTCCTGACCCGTCGTGAACTCGCCCAGGCCTTCCTAAGCGCATGGAAGGACGTGGAGGACTTCACCGACGACTTCCGCAACGATCGATTCGACGGCTGGCCCGAAGAGTCAGAACCGGCGCCGACTTCGGTCGCGGCTCCGGTATCCCCGCCGGTGTTCGCCAAGCCGGAAGCTGGTCTGACGCCACTCGAACTCTATGACCGTTGGGCTGCGGTCGCGTCGATCCAGTTGGAGGATCGCAATCGCGGTTACATCCAACGGCTCCAGGAATTCCTTGGACCGAAACCGATCAGCCAGATTGAGCCGGACGATCTCGCCCGCTTCCGCGTCGCGACCCTCAAATTCCCAAACACGAAACGTCCCGCCATTCTGGCCCGTCCGTTTAACGAGATTGTCGAGTGGGGCGCGGGCGAGGGGCGCGAGACGCCGTCTTTGGACGAAGCCACCGTCTGGAAGTGGATCAATACGGCGAAGCAAATGTTCGCCTATGCCGCCAAGAATCGCTGGATCGAGATCAATCCGGCGGAAGACACGATGAAGAAACCCGCGAAGAAGCGGCGCGCGCGTGAACCCTTCGACGCCAACGACATCGCTGAGATTTTCAGCAAGCCGATGTTTACCGGTTTCTCTGGTCGGGTTGACGAAGGCTATCGGAAGACACCCGGCGATCAGGTCGTTCGGGATGCAAAATTCTGGATGCCGATCCTGGGGCTCTATACCGGCGCCCGTATGGAAGAGATCGGTTCGACACTGGTGAGCGAGATTCGCCAGATCGACGGGGTTTGGGCCATCGATATCGTGGATCGCGGCGATGAAGACGACGATGATCGGTCGATCAAAAATGACCAGAGCCGCCGGATCGTCCCGATCCATCAGCGGGTGATCGACCTGGGCTTCCTCGACTACGTTCAGAAACTAGACCGAAAGGGCTACCTATTCCCGGATTTGGTCCCGTCGCAGACGAAGCGCGGAATTCGGCGGACGGTAAACTTTTCAAGCTGGTGGGCTCTGTTCTGCACTGCGAACGCTAACGTCAAAGGCGTCGGGATGGATGCGCGGAAGAAACCGTTCCATTCCTTCCGCCACACGGCGATCCGTGCGCTCCGGAAGCACGGGGCGAACACCGTGTTGGCCTACATGTTGGTCGGCCACGAAGAGGGCGAGGTCGATCGGATCAATCTCGGATACGGGGAGGGCGCCGACATCCGCGAACTCAAACAGACCATCGATCTGATCGACTATCCGACCTTCAACCTCACCCGGTGACGGAACGTAGCTCTCCGACTTCGGTTAATCCCTAGAGAGGCGGCTCAGGTGGAGTGGCCCGCCAATATGCGCTCCACCACTATTTCTGTTTCAGCGTGTGGTTGATCTCGATCAGTCGTTGTTCGATCACACCGGCGACGACCAGGATGACGCCCAGGCCGAACACCCCGCCCGAAAACAGAACGATCGACATCCCTTCCGCGCGGTGATGGGCGAACGACGATCCCAATTGGGACAAGCCCAGCAAGAGCCCGCACAGAGCGATTCCGGACACAACATATCCGACGATCCGCATCGCGCCGGTCGGCGCGCGACGGGCTTTTGGGGCGGGGCGAGAAACGGGGATGGCGGCGTCGGTCATTGGGTTCTCCAAGGTGTGAATCCGAAGACTTCGCATCACAACCTATAATTGTCCAGGGAGTGAGCGTGGGGGAGGTATTAGTTCCATTGGGTGGGTCCTCCCCCACGCTCCAGAACAGAGCCAGTGGGGCTCCGTCTGTCGGTATCCCGGAGGACCGGACTGGGGGACCAGCCCTCCGGGTGGGGGGAGGGGCGTGACGCCCTCGACCCCCAAGGCGAGACGAAAGCTACTTGCCCCGCCTATCTTCGATCGACACAGGCGAGACCGGAGGAAGCTCTAGGTTGTTTTCATAATAACCTAGTTCTTCCCACGGATCGGTGTCGGTCCCAAGAACACGGGTGACATAGTCGCGTTCTTCATCCGAGTAATCGATGTCCTGGACCCGGTAATGTGTCTCACCTTCCCAAATGAATGGCACGATCATTTGGAGGTTTCGGAGGTCGCGAAGAGCGTCGGTCAGGCTGGAGTTGGTCAGCCCAGTCTCTTCTCTGATCTCGGTCCAACGGGTTGCGACCTTTCCATACAGGCGACCAATCGCACAGTAAGTCTCAGCGCGATTTTTCGTCACCATGACGGTGGCGAGCGGTTTACTAGGGTTGCGATATTTCTTCGCGGCATAGGCGACGCCGTCCACTTTGATCATCACGTCGTCACGCCCCAGTTCTTTACAGAACCGTTCAAGCCGTTTGAGGGACATCACCCCTTTCGGCTCCATCGCCTCTGACGTGACCCCCGTTTCTCATCCAGCCATAACGAGAGTCCTTTGGTGATCTGAACTGGGGTTTGTGGGGTTGGCAAGAGGCCGGTCTGCGCAGCCATCAACCAGCGCAGCAGACCGGCCGCTGCG